>ENA-ORRT01000043-ORRT01000043.1-human-gut-metagenome-genome-assembly--contig:-NODE-43-length-180717-cov-56.7146_pt1 | contig 180717 bp, 135 predicted proteins | sample MGYA00242181_ERZ509146 | MGnify/ENA primary metagenome ERZ509146 (study PRJEB26280, sample SAMEA2338624) | human gut metagenome | biome: human gut; feature: human-associated habitat; material: faeces...
GAAAAATATTTGTCACAACTTTTACAGAACAATAATTTTTAATGCGTCTGCCCTGCGCCATTACAGTTACATTATTAAGCCACGATAATCAGATTTATATGGCTTCATTGTAACAAAAACAAGCTATCTTACACCTATTATGACCCTTATACGGCTATTTTGCACAATGATAGATAACCCGTTTTTACTGGTAAAAGTATGATAGATATTTTGTTTCACTATGTAGCATTTAATTCAAATATTTAGGAACATGAGCAAACGTTAGACTTAAAGAAGTTAGCGCCTGCCCATTCTTTGAAAAAGCAATTAAAAAGAGGCTGACTCAAAAACAATCTTGAAACAGCCTCTCGAATACAAACTTTAACCTATATTCTTTTTAGACTCAACACTACTTAAAGACGTATATTTCATAAAGCTCACATCCCCAAGAAGACAAAAGGTCAAATTTCACATACCGTGCAGTTATAGGTTCAATGAATTGATAGTAATCGGCATTCTCATCAGCAGTAGCTACTTTTCCTAGATAATTCCATGTGTTTCCATCAGAAGAAACTGATAATTGTACATTTTGAGGAGCATAATAATATATATAATCAAGACCTACTCCAGTGATTGTTTTTTCCTCTCCCATATCGAGTGTAAATGAAATATCTCCATCAGAACATATACCTTCATAGTTACCTTTGGTTTCACCATCAATAAGCGAACCGCCACCATCGTTTTGATAAAAATCACTACTATCTTCCACATCTACAGACCAACCCTGTTTGGACCATTCGATCCAACCGGAAGGCCGTTTGTAAGATATGTGTTCAAATCCCCTTATATATTTATTTATATTCAAGGTGAAAGAACTTCTTTTCTCATCCTGCACGAAGACCGGATCTTCACATTCAAAAACAGCTGTGATATTTAATGTGTTTGACGAGTCGTCCGATGTACGCAACAAAAAGTCATTAGTAATCTCCCAAGTAATATCTCCTGATGTCTTTTCACCAGCAGGAATTATAATTTCTGCAGGAGTAATACTAATGTCTTTCAGGTATTCGTCATCCAGTCCTTCCGTTGTAAGTTTCACCTTTACATCTTTCCGAGCAGGACGATCCAACTGTACACTGAATGTATATAGATTCCGCTCCGTGTCCTTAAATTCTCCGTTGAAATAAGTATGTTCGAATGTAGTTTTATTACCGGCTTTTCCTTCCAAGAAACCTGTAGCTACATACGCCTCTTTCTTTATCAAAGCTTTTGCCTCCAAGGAAATAGATGGCATTTTATATCCTTGCACAGTAGCTCTCACTCCTAAATCACAGGTAGCTTCATCGTAATTAGATTGAAAAACATCCATATTTTTTACACCCAAAGTAACACTGGCATCCGTATAGCCTGCCGGAATTATCAATTTGGTATCACTTAACTCAACATCTTCTCCGATTGGCTCAAAAGTAACTATTGCGTCCTCGGGTGAAGCGTTAAAACGAAAGGTGAATATTGCGGGTTTATCGAATTCTAATATACCCTCATTATTATAGGTGGCATTCACTATTATTTCCGAACCTTCTCCGTCTTCCGCCACAAGAGAAAAATTGTTATCCGGATAGGTAGCCAGACTTGGAGTTTCATCTTCGCCGCATCCAGAAAGGGCTGTCAGCGAACCGACTGCCAACAATAAGAAAAATCTATAAAGTGTTCTCATTTCTACAATTGTTTTTTAAATTATTGCAAATCATCGGGATATTGGTAAGGTGTGGCATCATTGTCCTTGTAGAACACGGTAGGTGCTTGTAACGGAGAACCATACAGAGTTTTCACATCAGACAGACGCCGGAATACATTACCATAATTTTCCGGCTTCGGTGAAAAGCCCATAAACCATCCAGAACCTTGGTTTATCAGTCTTTGTCCCTGTAAATCGCCACCTGTACCTCTAACAAACTCCATGGATTGACCGGAACATTCTTTGGATGTCAGGTCCCCATACGGAACTTGAGAAGGATCTCTACCATAATCACCAACTACAATATCTATCCAGTTTTTAATAGTTACTCCATCAACAACGGTTGCCTTCGAACTATACATTCTTTTTAATGCATATACCGCTACGATTTTATCAGGCATTGCTTGTTTTGTTTCGTAGCATAGACGTGCCGCAGCCTCCTCACTAGGCTTTGTTAATGCTGGATTATTCGGATCATAAGCGCCTTCATATTCGTCATCAAAACATACCCCGTCCAGATTATATGCTTTGCAATACTGAGCTAGTTCTCGTGCAAAGTCTTTGGCACCTTGTTTAGAAAGTTGCGCCACTCCTGTTATATCCCCGTTACTAAGTATCCCTAATACTATTTTAGTTCCACGTTTACGAAGTGGTTGCAAAAATTTCTCATTATTGTCTAGCAAATATTGTATGTAAGCATTACATTTTAAATAAGGGCGTTGGGCTTGTGCATCCCAGTTGATATTGGCAGCAAATGGGGAAACTACATCCCACAGCAATTTTCCGTTTTCCAGTTGAAAAGAAAGAGCATTCAGTGGATTTGTACCATCAAAGAAGACAAATGACTTTACTACATCTTCCCCTTTGTAAGTGTTTCCCAGCTTTCTCATATCTTTTATCAAATAAATACAATGACCAGCTTTCTCATCTTTTATGGTAATGTCGCTACTTACGTGGGTAAGAGCTATAGGTAAAGCATAGGTTTTATCTTCTTTCAAAGTGCCGTCTGCCTGAATGGTGATGTCAGTCTGAACAGATTTTGTTTGTGCATCTACAATAAGCTTCCCGTCATTCTTAAAAGAAACCAGGTGCGCAGGATACAATTCAAAATCGGTTTCATGCTCTTTGTTATAAGTATCCAAATAGTCTGCATCAATAATTACTTGAGCAGAAGTACTGGTACTCGCCATTTTACTAAGACTCATTTTTACAGAAGTAGTATAAGTATCTTTGTATAGCTCCACTACGTTAGAGGACAAATTGGACTTTCCGTCACGCAAGTATCCATTGTTTTCATAAATGCCAGTATATGCTGACTCATCTATTGCTTTATTTATGACAAGATCATCATCACAAGAGGTAAGGCAAGTTATGCCGCCTGCAAATATGGCAACCATCAACCCTGTTATCAGATATTTTTGTTTCATAATAATATTCTTTTTAATTAAAAGGATTAATATATTTGAGGAAGTTCTACAGGAACCCATATCGGATCTTTACTCGCTGTGATATCATTTCCATTGCCAGTACGATCTATAACAACCTTTCCAGACCCCTCATTAAATTTCCAGTAGGCTACAAGTCCTTCACTGGCAGGATTTACTTTATAAGGATTATCTGCAATTTGCTCTGCAGTTCTTTCTACGCTCCAAATACGAACCTCTGAAATTTCTCCCGGAAGCCAGCGGGTACCATCAAAAGAACGACCTATATAGCAATTCTTAGTTAAATTAACCGTACTATTTGCTGACTGGTCTTTATACACCGCCACACCATTCTTGTAATAGATTCGGTTTTTATTGACAGTGTTATACACAACAGCTATGTGTACCCATTCGTCTACCGGAAGTCCAATACCTGGTGCGTGATTTGCTGGAGGAAAACTTCCACCTGGCACAAATGCCTGAAGTTGATCACGTGGACGGTCACCATCACCGATACGTATAAGGAAATTACCTTCTATTCCAAAAACAGAACTTAGTGCATTATCACGTTTGGCCACCCAGTCATCACTTCGTACCAATGCTTCTACTGTAATAGTAGTCATCTTACTTACATTACTATTCCAGTTGATCGGGAAATAATTTTCCTTAATATTAGCTACAACATTAATAAGAGCAGCGCCTTTAATAATAAAATAAGTGGTACGGGCACTCTCTAGAAGTCCAATTCCAGTTACATTTGTGATTGTAACAGGCAACACATAACGTCTTGAGTCGTCCAATTGATTCAAATTAACGAAATTCACGATGATATCATCTCCAGAAATTCCTCCGGGTTGAATCGTAACATTTTTCACAGGAATATCATAAAACGCTTCGGGAAGTGCTGTAGCATTATCCCCATAACTTAGATTGTAGGTAGCTGCTAAAGATGGTTTGGCATCAAAGCTGACTTGGATTTCGTTGTCGACAGGAGCAGCAAGCCGATAAGTAATTTTACGACTGTCAAACAATACATCTTCTTTAATCAGTAAATCTTCAGTTACGGGTACCGAGCTTATATAAAGCTTATTGTCATAATGATGTTCATCATTAATATCCGTATTCTTGCAGCTGCTTACCGTAAATGCAGTAAGTGCTATAAATGCTAATTGATAAATATGCAATTTCATATTGTATTTCTATTTGTTAGGATTCATTATATGAATAGTTTCACGTACTGTTCCGTAAGTATTATTGTAATAATCCTTTTGGATATTGATGATAAAAATACCAGTGCGGGTATAATCTGGTGATGCCTGTACAATCCATTGAGCTGTACCTTGTGCAGCCAATACTTTATTTCCATTTGCATCCCGTGTATCCCAATAACCAATTATCATATCCTTATCTTCCTGTTGAGGAAACTGTGTACAGGCAATAAAACGATCTTTTGGAACAAGATCCACATTCGTTCCTGCTACGTCTATGCCTGCTTGAATAGCCATAAAAACATTTAATGTCAGATCCTCCATGTTTTTGGAAGAAGCGGTTTTCAGTATCAGATGATTGTATTTATCCAGCATATCCATGTTTTCGGGAGCTAAATACTGCACATAACCGTAAAAAACCAATGTTTTGTCGGTATGCTTAATCCGCCAATCCAACACTCTGCTGAAGAAGTTTTGCTGACGTGCCTTGTATTGTTGTAACACATCTTCTTGCATACCCACCATTGAAAGTCCTGTATAGTCAATTAGGATACCATCATATCCATAATTGTCACATAGAACCAGCATAGCATCCGTACGTTCATTCAGATACCTTTGTGCATCTTCTTCCGTCAATTCGGAATTATCTTTTGCCTTATTGTTCCATTCTTGTTCTAAACTCTCATAATTAATGCAGGAAAGCGTGCGGATATTCTTCTCGCGTATTTTTACCATTTCGGCTTGTGTTTCAGACGAGAGCTTTTCTGGATTATTCAAACAGATAAAATCCACACTGTCCAGTATAGCGGTGAGACGTTCGGTTTGATTGATTGGATTAGTTTCCGGATTGTCAAAAGAGACAAAGACTAACTTATGTTCTCCATCCTTGTAGCGTTTCAGATCTCTGATATAGTCAGCATACAGTTGCGGGTTTTGCTCTTCAAATGTAGGGTAATGGATGTTAATGCTTTCTGGGTCTGTCCAGCCTTCGCATGAGGAATACATCATCCCCCACACCATCAATATTGTTGTAAACAAACTGTTTTTTACTATTCTTTTCATATATATTATCACTTAAAGATTTTAATCACATTATTTTCATCCAAGTTCTCTAAGTACTTGGTAAATTCTAAATATAGGTTATTCAAGGAGATATCAGATATTTCTTACTTTTTTCGAAAAAAAAGAGAAAATGGACTAAGTGTTTATTATATTAGCATTGTTTTATTAACAAAGGAAGGGAAAGTCGACACTCTTCTTTTTGAGTTTAATAAAATGTATAACCATTAAATTAAATGTATGGAAAGCAAACATTCGCTTCGAAAGTCGAAGTTATTTCGAGCTTTATTGATTCTTTTGTTGATAGCAGTTCCTGTACAATGGGCTGCGGCACAGTTGACCTTATCAACTCCCCGTACAACTTTAGGAACTGTAATTAAACAAATTCAATCACAATCAAAGTACCAATTTTTCTACAATGACAAGCTATCAACTGTCACAGTTGAACCTTTAAAAGTAAAAGATGCTTCTTTAGAGCAAGTTTTAAACACACTTTTGAAAAATAAAGATATCTCTTATAAAATAGAAGAGAATATAATTTATTTATCAGAAAAAGAAAATTCCGATTCACTACAACAACAAAGCGGGAAAGAACGTACTATAACCGGACAAGTTGTAGATGCTAAAGGAGAACCATTGATTGGTGTTAGCATTTTAGTGAAAGGAACAACAGACGGAGCTATTACCGATTTGGATGGTAACTACAAAATTGTGACAAAAAGCAATAACCCAGTTATTGTTTATTCTTATATCGGATATAAGACACAAGAAATCCCTTTGAAAGGACAGACAGCCATTAATATTACGATGATGGATGATACCCAAGTGATTGACGAGGTAGTTGTTACAGCTTTGGGTATTAAGCGTTCAGAGAAAGCTTTGAGTTATAATGTCACACAGGTCGATGCAGAATCAGCTTTAGCTGTAAAAGATGCGAACTTTATTAATTCACTGAACGGAAAGGTTGCGGGTTTAAATATCAACTCTTCTTCTTCTGGTATTGGTGGTGCAAGTAAAGTTGTTATGCGTGGCTCCAGGGGTATCGAACAATCGTCTAATGCTCTTTATGTTATCGACGGTATTCCAATGTATAACCTGAGCGCTTCTGGTGGTTCTGAAGAGATGCAATCGCAAGGCTCTACAGAAGCTATAGCTGATATAAACCCAGATGACATTGAATCAATGTCAGTTTTGTCTGGTGCTGCTGCTGCCGCATTGTATGGTAGCAATGCATCTAATGGTGCTATTGTGATTACAACCAAAAAAGGAAAAGTGGGTCGTGTAGCCTTGACCGTATCTAGTAATACAGAAATGTTATCTCCATTCGTCATGCCACAGTTTCAGAATCGCTATGGAACTTCTGGAACAGATGCTAGTTGGGGTAAAAGATTGAATGAAGCTAATTACCGCGGATACGATCCTGCAAGTGATTATTTTCAGACTGGGCTTATTGGAACAGAATCTGTAACACTTTCTACTGGTACTGAACACAATCAGACATATCTTTCTGCCGCAGCCGTTAATTCGCGTGGCATTATTCCAAATAACAAATACGACCGCTATAACTTTACATTCCGGAACACCACTCTTTTTCTAGAAGATAAGATGAAACTGGATGTTGGTGCTCAATATATTATGCAGAAAGACCGTAATATGGTGAATCAAGGTATTTATGCAAACCCATTGTCTTCTGCTTACCTGTTTCCGCGTGGAAATGACTGGGAAGATTACAAAATGTACGAACGTTATGATTTAGAGCGTAATATGTATACGCAATATTGGCCTCAAGGAGGGGGATCGTTCCGTTTACAAAATCCTTACTGGATTAATTATCGTAACTTGCGTGAAAATGACAAAGATCGTTATATGTTGAGTGCAGCTTTAAGTTACGATATTCTAAGTTGGTTGAACGTAGCTGGACGTGTACGTCTAGATAATTCATACAACACATATACACAAAAATACTATGCCTCTACCATCGCAACTATTGCTGAAGGTGAAAATGGTTTTTATGGTGTAACAAACACTCGTGACAAGCAAACATATGCAGACTTATTGTTGAATATAAATAAAACATTTGGCGAGGATTGGAGTTTAACAGCTAATATCGGAGCATCTTATTCAGACAATCGTTCTGAAGCTCTTGCCGTTAGTGGACCAATTGCAGCGAATGGACTTCCTAACTTTTTCACAGTTGCTCAATTGGATAAAGAAACTGGGAAACGTGAAGAAACTGGTTATCGTGAACAAACACAATCTATATTTGCATCTGCAGAAGTTGGTTATAGAAGTACTTACTACTTGACTCTTACCGGACGTAATGATTGGCCAAGTCAATTAGCGGGACCGAACTCAAAACAGTCTTCTTTTTTCTACCCGTCAGTAGGAGGCTCTGTTGTTTTGTCTGAACTTTTCAAATTACCTGAAAGTATTTCATACTTAAAACTACGTGCTTCTTGGGCATCCGTAGGTCTACCATTTGGACGCTTCCTTGCTTATCCAACTTTTTCATGGAATACTTCAACAGGAGCATACTCTTCTCAGTCTGCATATCCATTGTATGATTTGAAACCGGAACGTACAGATTCTTGGGAAGTAGGTCTTACTGCACGTTTCCTTAAACATTTCAATTTTGATGTTTCATTCTATAATACCAAGACTTACAATCAAACCATGGATGCAAAGCTTTCTCCAACAGGAGGCTATAGTACATTCTATGCGCAGACTGGTAACGTACGTAACCGTGGTGTAGAACTTTCACTTGGTTACAAGAATACATGGAACAAGTTTTCATGGAGTTCTAACTACACATTCAGTGCCAATAAAAACAAGATTTTAAGCCTGATTGATGGTTACATAAACCCTGTAACCGGTGAAGAAATAACAAAAGACCGTATGGATGTAGGTGGTTTATCAAAGGCACGGTTCATTCTAAAAGTAGGTGGATCTTTAGGTGATCTCTACTCACAGTCTGACTTGCTTCGAGATTCAAATAATAAGATTTATGTAAATGCCGATGGAAATGTAGCAGTGAATGACAAAGCTGATGATATTTATTTAGGATCTGTTTTTCCAAAAGCTAATATGGCATGGCGCAATGACTTTCAATATGGTAACTGGGGACTTGGCTTCCTTCTTACTGCCCGTTTGGGAGGAGTCGTTTACTCTGCGACTCAAGCCGTTCTTGACTCCTATGGTGTATCCGAAGCTACAGCAGCAGCTCGTGATAATGGTGGAGTCGTGATAAACGGCAACGATATGATTGACGCGCAAAAGTGGTATACAGTGGTTGGTGCCGACAGCGGTATTCCTCAATATTACACTTATAGTGCTACCAATTTACGTCTGCAAGAAGCTTCTGTCAGCTACACTATCCCAAGAAAGAAATTGAAAAATATTATGGATATCACTCTTTCGCTGGTAGGTCGTAACTTGTGGATGATTTATTGCAAGGCTCCTTTCGATCCTGAATCTGTAGCCACTACAGGTAACTATTACCAGGGAATTGATTACTTTATGATGCCTAGCCTTCGTAGCGTAGGATTCAATTTGAAACTTAAATTCTAAAAACGGAAAAGATGAAGAAAAATACAATAATACAGTTTATAGTCACTGGTATGTTTCTTTTCGGTGCAACTGCATGTACAGGAAACTTTGAAGATTACAATAAAAATCCTCATGAACCAGACCAAAATGACATGGGAGTAGATTGGTATTTGGTAAGATCATTAGCTCTTAATTTACAAGATTTGATGATGCCAGAACAAGAGAACTTTTCTCAATATGTAGACTGTTTGATGGCAGGAGCATTTTCGGGATATGTAGCAGACTCCAATTTGGGTACAGGTTGGTCTGGTCGTTACGCAACTTATAATCCTTCAGACGATTGGAAAAAAATTCCATTCAATGATTTTTATTCAAAGTTTTATCCTGATTACTTCAATTTGAAAAATCAAAGCGATGATGAACTTTTCTTATCGTTGGCCGAGTTATATCGTATCGTCGTAATGTTACGTGTAACAGATACATATGGTCCCATCCCTTATTCAAAAGTAGGTGCAGCTAATGCGATCAAATCCCCTTATGATTCTCAGCAAGCTGTCTATGCCAAAATGCTAGAAGATTTGGATAATATTATTACAGTATTAGGAAAGTTTGGCAACCAAAGCTTCAGCTCAAGTGCTGATAGAATTTATAATGGCAATACATCAGCATGGTATAAGTTTGCCAACTCTTTGAAGCTAAGAATGGCGATGCGTACTTGCTATGTAGCAGGATTTAACGTGAATGGAAAAACATCACAGCAATTGGCTGAAGAAGCTGTAGCAGCAGGTGTTATGACTGCTGCAACTGATGGCGCTTATCGTAAAGTTGCCGATCATAATCCATGGCAACGTTTTATGGTACTATGGTCAGATGCACGAATTTCAGCGGATTTAACCTGCTACATGAATGCATACAACGATCCTCGTCGCGAAGCATATTATGATAAAAGTACTTTTGGCACCGTGTCGGGAAATGCATATACTGGAGAAGAAAGTTATGTAGGTTTACGTCGGGGTATTCTGCAAGGACAATATAACTCCTGGTCACAAGGCTCTTCTTGTATGAAAGTCACTACGAGTGATAATATAGTTGTGTTCCGTGCATCAGAAGTCGCTTTCTTGCGTGCTGAAGGAGCTCTTCGTAACTGGAACATGGGAGGAACAGCTAAAGACTTCTATGAGGAAGGAATCCGTTTGTCGTTTGAAGAAAACGGAATTACCAGTGGAGTCGAAAATTATCTTGCAAGTACGGGAAAAGTAGAAGCATATAAAGATCCACTGAAAGGACAAAGTGCCCAAACTTATGATTACTCTGGAGCTATTAATACAAATGTAACTGTGGCATGGTCTGGAGGTGATTTTGAAAAAAGCTTAGAACAGATTATTACTCAAAAATGGATTGCAAACTTTCCAAATGGTATGGAATCATGGACTGAGTACCGTCGTACAGGCTATCCTAAATTAATGCCAATGGCAGCAAATGCAAGTGGAGGAATTGTTAATGATGCGGAAGGTGCACGACGCATGCCATATCCAACTGATGAATATCGTGAAAATAGAGAAAGCGTAGAAGCAGCAGTTGCGACATTGACACAAGAGTCCAAGACTAAAAGAGGAGATACGATGGCAACTCACGTATGGTGGGACTGTAAATAAATCAACCAATGAGTAACAAAAAATAAAAATATATACCAAGTACTTAGTATATTAAATTATACAAATAAAATTACCTTAATTATAGCATATATGAGAAGAAAAATAAAATATCTCATGCCTGTAATGCTGGCATGTTCTATGATGCAGTTCTCGTGTTCTGACTGGACAGATCCAGAAAGCATCAATATACATACTCCTTCTATGGAGGAACAAAATCCGGAACTTTATGCTCAATACCTGGAATCTCTCAACAACTTTAAAGCAACAGACCATCAGGTAGTAATTGTTTCAGTTAATAATGTAAGTACTGTAACAACCTCACGCAGTCAACATCTTACTGATATGCCTGACAGTCTCGACTATATTTGTCTAAACAATACAATGGAAGTAAATCAGGCAAATATATCTGAGATGAAGGAAGTACGTCGATTGGGTACAAAAGTATTGGGATTAGTTGATTTCGATGCTATAGAAAGTGCATGGAAAAAGATTCTTGAAGAAGAAGCAGCCAACGCTGTACCTAATCCCGAATCTGATGAAACAGAAAATGGAGAAGAAGGAGAAGAGACTGTCGACGATGCAACACGTTTTATTGAATACTGCAAAAGTGAGGTCACTAAACAAATCGCCGCAAGTAACGCTTTAGATGTAGATGGAATTGTAGTGAATTATACAGGCTTCGACCTCAATTCGCTTGTTGAAGAGAATGAAATTGCCGCTGAAACAGCACGTCAAGGAGCATTCTTTGACGCGGTAGCTAACTGGAAAGTTGCGAATACTAATAAGGACTTGCTTTTCAAAGGTTACCCGCAGAACGTTATTGGTAAAAGTCTGTTTTCTGATTGTAAATACATCATTGTCAATGCGCATGGAGCAAAAAACCAATACGAGATGTCTTATCTCATACTCATGGCATCAGCAAAAAACGTACCAACCGACCGCTTCATCATGGGAGTAACAACGCCTTATCTTACCAATTCGGGGAGTTACAATGGTGAACTCGGAGATGGCTCATCTGCCATCATTGGAGCTGCTCAATGGGCAGTGGCAAAGACGCCTGACTACACCAAAGCTGGAATTTCAATTGATGCAGCGGAAAAAGACTATTTTAATGCCAGCAATGTATACCCAACCTTAAAAGAAGCTATAAGTATATTGAGTCCAACCGTTAAATAAAAAACTGCCTTATGAAATTAAACAATTTAATATTTACAGCTCTTGCCGGTTTCTCAATAATTCTTGCCGGTTGCCAGAACAACGATGAAAATGAACAGCATTATGACAATAAACTCTTCATTTCGGCATCGAACTTTACTAAGGAAATACTGTTCAAAGCTGGTGATACAAATGTAGAAACTGGTCTTTCAGTAGCCATAGCAAAGCCTGAAGAACATGATATCAAAGTGACTATGTCACCTGCTCCCGAACTTTTATCAACTTATAAACTGGCATATTACGATGAAACTGCAGTACTTCTTTCTGAAGAACATTATTCAATGCCAGAAACTTCGACTACCATCAAATCAGGTAGTATAGTTAGTCCAGAATTGCCTATTGAATTCATTAATACAGGAGAACTTGATATCAAAACCACTTATGTGCTTCCAGTCACTATTAAATCAGTGGAAGGAATCGGCGTTTTGCAAAGTGCTAAGACATATTATTATGTATTCCGCGGAGCATCACTTATTAATGTGGTATGTAATATCAGTCGTAATCGTGCTTATCCGGACTTCAAGAATGACTCCAAATTCAATAATCTAACGGAGAATACGATGGAGATACTGTTCAAGGCCAATTCATTCCCTAATACTCTGAACACGTTGATGGGTATCGAAAGCAATTATTTGCTCCGTATCGGTGACGCAACCATTCCGAATAACCAACTTCAAGTAGCTACTTCTGTTAACAATTGTACAAGCGCAGACCTTCAACTTGAAAGTGGCAAGTGGTATCATGTAGCTGTCGCATTCAATAAAGGTAATGTCAAAGTATATATCAATGGCGTAGAAAAGCTTTCCGGTTCAACGGGAAAGAGTTCTGTTAGTCTTGGTGCTAAACATACCAATGAGGAAGACGGCTCACGTTGTTTCTGGGTAGGTTATTCCTATAAAGATGACCGCTATTTTGATGGCGTCGTTTCCGAAGTACGAATCTGGAATCGTGCATTAACAGCAGAAGAAATTCAGGCAACAAATCACTTCTACACAATAGAACCTGAATCGGAAGGGCTCATTGCATATTGGAAATTCGACGAAGGTTCGGGTACAGTAGCTAAAGATTACAGCGTGAGTGGCTATGATTTGACAATCGAAAAAGAACCTAAATGGGAATCTGTTTCATTGCCTCAATAATAAATCATTTAACTAAGAATTGAATATGAATATGATAAACAATATCAAATATGCTTTCCTGCCAGTGGTAATGTTCACTATGGCAACCTTCACATCTTGTGAGGAAGACATTGAAATAGGAAACAAGATAGATGAATCTTCTTATTTGGCATCGACTCAACTGAGCGGATTATTATTGGACGAAAATACGAATAAAAACAGTTCGGTAATCGAACTCCGAAATAATGAATATAGCACTAATGTGGTATTCCGTCTTTCTAAACTACCTCAAAAAGGAGTAGATGTTCAAATAGCTGTCGAGGAATCATATGCAGCTATATACAACACTATCCATGAAACGGATTTCGAAGTGTTTCCTGCCGCTAATGTGAAAATCGCAAATAATGGTACTTTTGTACTTGCCCCAGATGATAAAGTTACCCCAAGCGTGAAAGTTACACTGACTGCGTTTGATGGAATGGAAGAGGATAAAACCTACATAGTACCTTTGACAGTAACATCTTCTACTGAAGGAGTAACATTTACTGAAACGTCCAAGCATATGGTGCTTCTCGTTCAAGATTATCGCAACAAACCTAATACTAACAAAGGAGAAGATGCGGTACAAACAGTTCTTTATTTCGAAGTTAATGATACTAACCCGCTCAATGCCCTTGAGTTTCTGACTGAAAGTGGTAAATATTTTTTCGACCATATCGTACTTTTTGCTGCTAATATCAATTGGGATCCAGAGAAACAACGAGTATATTTAGCGAACAATGAAAATGTTCAATTCTTGCTCGACAATAATGATAAGTATCTACAACCATTGCGTAAAGCTGGTATGAAAATTATTATCAGCATCCTTGGTAATCATGACGAAGCTGGTGTCGCTCAACTTTCGGATATGGGAGCTAGGGAATTCGCCCGGGAACTGGCAGCTTATTGCCGTGCTTATAATCTGGACGGCGTCGCTTTCGATGACGAATATTCGAACTCACCAGACCTTTCAAACCCCTGGCTTGCAAGCCCATCAGCTTATGCAGGTTCACGATTAATGTATGAATGTAAAGCTGTCATGCCGGAAAAAATTGTCTCGCTCTATAACCTTGGCAACATGTATTCAAGTAGTCTCCAAGTTATCGATGGTATCGAACCTGGTCAGTATTGCGATTATGCTGTAGCTGACTATGGTGGTGCTGCTGGGCCAGGTACCGGTATGACATTGAAACAGTGTGCTGGTATGTCAATAGAACTAAGACGAGGCAGTGGCAACTCAAGTGAATCTACAGCGCGTTCTAGAAAAGAAGCTGGTTATGGATACTACATGTTCTTCGCACTTGACCCATCATTATATGGTTCACAAGTATATAGATGCCAATCCGTTTGTAAAGGTTTGTACGATGAAACATTAGTTTATCCAAGTTACTATTATAAAAAGAATAGTACAGAACGTGAAGCTATTAACTGATTAATGTATATTTTACCTTAAAAAGAATAGATATGAAATTATTTAAGAATTTAATGATAGTGTTATCGGTATCCCTCCTACTATGGGGTTGTTCTGATGATGATGAATCAATCAATAATGGTAATTCAACAATCTCACTATCGACCAATATACTCCAAGTGGATAAAAATGGAGGGGATGCTACAGTTACTGTAACAAGCTCCGATAACTGGCGGTTGTCAGGAATATGTGATTGGGCACATCCGTCAATAACTTCAGGTAAAGATGGTGATGTAGTTACTTTTACCATCGATCCTAACAAATTAGATGAAAAGCGTACTGCAACCTTCAAGTTTTTCACAGGTTCTTCAGTTGTGCCACTACAAGTAGAGTCTCAACCTGCATATATAATGGATTTACTTTCTGACGAAGCTCTTTCTATTACTAAAGAAAAAAGTACTGTGAGAATTCAACTTAATACCAATGTGGCCGACCCAACGATAACATATAGTGACGGTGGTAAAGAGTGGCTGACATTCGATAGACGTAATGAATTCGGTGGCAAAGTAACTTTATCATTCACTGCTGCCGAGAACAAGACATATAAAGATCGTAGTACAAAAATTACAATCTCAAGCCCACTCGTTACTGAAAGTGTCAATGTAGATATTAATCAAAAACAAACAGATGCAATTATCACCGAAAGTAACACTTTAACATATGATCTAACAGCACGAACTATCTCTTTTAAAGTGAAATACAACGTCAATTACGCTATTTCCATAACAAAAGGGAAAGATTGGATTACTGATCAATCAATTTCCGAACCACAAAAAGGCGATGATGGTTTGACTACGGTTACTGTTACTTATAAACTATCCGCATCACCAGCTTCGCGTGGAGGTACAATTCATATTGCCCAAACCAGTGGTACATTAGTAAAAGATATTGCTATTGTTCAAAAAGATCCGGACGCCAGCCCTGTGGAAATTCCAGATGCCGTTCTTCGAGCACTTTGTATATCTAACGGTTGGGCTCTCCCTATTGATGATACCAAATGTATTATTCTTGAAGAAGGATTAAACGCAACTTCATTCTCTAACACCTCATACTCTAACCAGATTAAAGATTTAACCGGAATAGAGTATTTCCCTAACCTGACTTCATTACGTTTAGGTTATTGTTCAAACATGAAAAAGCTTGATATTTCAGGTTTACATAAGGTATCATCACTCACATTTAATAGCCCTACTATTTGTGAAGAGTATAATTTGGGAGATAATCCAATTACTAGTTTCAATGCAGGAGGTAGCTATGTTTATTCGGAGGCAGAAAGTCTTAAAGTCATCAGTAGTAAACTTGAGTCTTTGGATTTAAGTCTTGTTTCCTGGTATGCAAGTTATGATTATGTTACGTCAATTGATGCTTCGGAATGTCCAGCATTAACAAACTTAAACGCCAATCGTAGCAGCAAAATTAAGACTCTTTATTTAAAGACTGGTCAAGTGATACCAAAGTTAACTAAGAATGATGCAACTACTATTGTTTACAAATAATTAATATATAGAGAAATAATTTATAGAGAATCCCTTTATTTACTCTTTCCAAATCTGTGAATAGAGTCAAATAAAGGGATTATTGCTATCTATTTTTATCTAATGCTAGCTCTTATCTTAAAATACTCTTTTCATCTATAAACAAACCACAACCAGTACTCAAAGACCTTTTTGAATCCAACAATATTGAAATCAACTGATTATATAATCAATGTAACCTTAAAACTCTAAATCATATAAAGATTAAGAGTCATTCAAAAAACAAAACTATTCCACCTGCTCTTTCGGGTAATTCACCAAATACAGTGTCTTTGTCGCCCGAGTAAAAGCTGTATACAACCACCGGAAATAATCCGGAGTCAAATACTCATCTGTCATATACCCCTGATCTAAAAACACATTCTGCCACTGTCCGCCTTGCGCTTTATGACAGGTTATTGCGTATGCATATTTCACCTGCAAAGCATTGTAATGCGGATCGGCTTTCATCTTTTTCATCCGGTCTCTTTTGTTTGGAATATCTATATAATCCTCAAGTACCGTATAGAACAATCGGTCATTGTCTTCTTTCGGCAATGCAGGTGAGTCCGAATGTAAAGTGTCTAATAATAGATTCGCATCCAATTCAAAATCATTCTGATCAGGAAAGCGGAGAGTAACTTCGGCAAAACGAAAACCATATATTTCACGAGTTCGACGAACACGCCGGACAACTGCAATTTCTCCATTAGCGATAAAATCCATCTCCTTATATTTCTCTGTCCAATAGTAATTATTTTTGGCTATCATCAACATATCTCCTGTGTTCAATTCATCTTCACGCCAAAGAATTTGTGCACGTATTCCATTATTATATAAGTTAGCACGTTTATTAGATCGACAGACAACAATCGTTTCATCCATACCATCATGATCGTAACAATTAGTCAGTTCTTCTATCAGTTCAGTTCCGGGTACCAGTTTAATATCAGGAAAACCTGTTATTTTTATCTTAGGTAAGGAATAACAATCATCCTCCGCTATCAGTTGCCTCAACTGCGTGGCATTCCACAATATTCCGGATTCTTGCACCTGCCGAACCACTTGGGTAAGATCAATCTCACGTACTTCAAGTCCATAACCTTTCAATGCATCAGCAAAAAGCGCAGGACTCAACTCCTCACCTACCGGGGGAAGCTGTGCTGTATCTCCCATCAACAAGAGTCGGCAACCTTGTCCCGAATACACAAATTGCACCAAATCATCCAATAAACGTCCTGTTCCAAACATACTACCCGACAGTCCTTCGTTTGAAATCATGGAAGCCTCGTCGACAATAAACAATGTATTGGTAGCTAAATTGTCATTGATCGAAAAGTTACTAAGCTCATTAGAAAAAGATTGTTGTCTATATATTTTTTTATGAATAGTAAAAGCCGGATGTCCTGCATACGCTGAAAAAACTTTTGCCGCACGTCCTGTAGGAGCCAACAATACAGATTTCTGCTGCAGCTGATCCATCGTTTTCACCAATGCCCCTACCAACGATGTTTTACCAGTACCAGCATAGCCTCTTAAGATAAAGACTTCATCTGCCAGTGTGGACAGCAGAAACTCTGAAAGAGATTTTACAGCAATTTCCTGCTCTAAAGTTGGCTGATAAGGAAAATTTTCCTTAATTTGCCTTTCTAAATAGTTATTTATCATTTTTGTACGAGAAAAAAGTTCCCGGAACTATCGTATTTAAATTTATTTATTCTATTTTTGCGATGCGAATATAACAACTAAAAACATAATTTATCATGAAAACAGTATTTAATATTGTATTGGTGCTTTGTGCTGCTGCACTGATTTACATCTGTTACACCAGCATTATGGGTCCTATCAATTTTGAAAACGCAAAAAAAGAAAGAGAAAAAGCAGTCATTGCCCGTTTGATCGACATCCGTAAGGCACAGCAGGAATACCGTTCGCTGCACCGCGGAATGTATGCACCCAAATTAGACACACTGATTGATTTCGTTAAAAATCAAAAATTGCCGTTCGTTATGAAGATGGGAATGTTAACTGACAAGCAATTGGAAGACGGACTGACTGAAAAGAAAGCCATGGCTATCATCGAAAAAGCAAAGAAAACCGGTAGATACGATGAAGTTAAGAAATGGGGACTTGAAAACTTCAAACGTGACACTATGTGGGTAGCTGTATTGGATACTATCTATCCAAAAGGATTCAATGCCGACTCTATGAAATATATTCCTCACGGAAATGGTGCTCAATTCGAAATGAACGTGAAAAATGACACTGCCAAGTCTGGTGCTCCAGTATATTTGTTCGAAGTGAAAGCTCCATACGAAACTTATTTGAGCGGACTTGACAAACAAGAAATCATCAACCTAAAAGACCTGGATTCTAAACTAGGTAAATATAGCGGCTTGATGGTAGGTTCTATCGATACTCCAAACAATGGTGCTGGTAACTGGGAATAATGATTGATTTTACTAAATCAAAACAATATACTTTATCCATCCGTCTTAGTACGGATGGATTTTCTTTTTCTATCTATAACCCGATTCATGACGATTCGCTTTCAATAATAGAGAAAGAGATAGACACATCTCTATCCCTTACAGCCAATCTAAAGGCGGTCTTTCACGAATCGGACTTCCTAAATCATCCTTACAAACGGGTAAATATAATGATGGCAAGCAAGCGTTTTACAATTGCGCCATTAGACTTATTTGAGGAGGGACAGGCGGAACTTCTGTTTTATCATAATCATCAGAAAAGAGAAAACGAAACGGTGCTCTATAATATTCTAAGAAAGAATAATGTAGCTGTCATCTTCGGCATAGACAAAAGCGCACAGACCTTTTTGAATGAACAATATCCCGAAGCTCGTTTCTATTCTCAATCTACTCCATTCATCGATTATTTTTCTGTAAAAAGCAGATTGGGAAACAGTAAGAAGATGTATGCTTCTGTACGCAAAGACGGTATTGACATCTATTGTTTTGAACGAGGACATCTGCTTCTGGCTAATTCCTTTGAATGTACGCACACAGAAGACCGTATTTACTATTTATTGTACGCCTGGAAACAACTGGAGTTTAATCAGGAACGGGATGAGTTACACCTAACCGGAATACTTCCGGAGAAAGACGTTTTAATGAGTGAATTGAAAAAGTTTATCCTACAGGTATTCATCATGAATCCTGCAACTAATATTGACATGCAAGCCTTATTAACATGCGAGTAATCAGCGGTATTTACAAACGAAGAAGATTTGACGTGCCTCGAACATTTAAAGCACGCCCCACAACAGATTTCGCCAAAGAAAATCTGTTTAATGTACTCAATAACTATATCGATTTTGAAGAAGGAATAACAGCTCTTGATTTGTTTGCCGGGACAGGAAGCATCAGTATCGAACTGGTATCCCGCGGATGCGACCGTGTTATCAGCATTGAGAAAGATCCTGCACATCACTCATTCATCTGCAAAATCATGAAAGAGGTGCAGACAGACAAATGTCTGCCGATACGCGGAGATGTATTCAAGTTTATCAAGAATGGCCGCGAACAGTTCGACTTCATTTTTGCCGATCCTCCCTACGCTTTAAAAGAGTTGGAAACAATCCCCGAATTAATTTTCCAAAACAATCTTCTCAAAGAAGGAGGATTATTGGTACTAGAACACGGAAAAGATAATAACTTCGAAGAGAATCCACATTTCATTGAGAGAAGGGTGTATGGAAGCGTAAACTTCTCACTGTTCAGATAAGATCCAAATACAATTTCATCCTTATTAAAGTAGCGGAGCCAATAAACGCACGATAGACTCCGCAGCTTTTTGTCTCCACGAACGTCTGCCCCAATTCTTCAAAAAGATCTGTGTACTTTCGCGCTGGTCCTGAAGAAATATTTCTTTCATTTCAAGGGCAGTTTCTACGTCATACATAAAAGCATTCACCTCAAAGTTATGCTCAAAGCTACGGAAGTCAACATTGGTAGAGCCTACAGTGGAAAGCATATCATCTGAAACCATCAGCTTAGAATGTAGAAAACCTTTCTTATAAAAATAGACCTTAACACCTGCCTGCATCACATCTGCCAAATAAGAACGCGATCCAAGATGAGTTATCCAGTTATCTGCACGTTCCGGTAACATCAAGCGTATATCCACCCCAGACAATGCTGCTGTTTGCATAGCTGCTAATATTGGTTCTGTAGGCAAAAAATAAGGTGTTTGCATATAGAAATATTTTTTTGCACTGGTAATGGCAACAGTCAATCCCTGCATGATTTCTTTCCATGGCCCGATAGGCTCACTCGTGACAATTTGCACTAAAGAACTTCCGCAAGAGTCAATCTTCGGAAAATAACGGGAAGCGGTTATCAACGTACGGTCTACAAAATACCAATCAAGCAAAAAAGCCGTTTGTAAACCATGCACTGCCTTGCCTTCCAACATGATATGCGTATCTCGCCAAATCCCCCAAGAAAAGCCACGCATATAACGTTCTGCCAGGTTCATTCCCCCAACGAAGCCCACGCGTCCGTCAATAACGACAATCTTTCTATGGTTGCGGTAATTCACCCTACTGGTAAATAAGGGAAAACGTACTTTCAAAAAGCTCCTGACTTCAATACCGGCATTGCGCATTTCTTCAAAAAAACGGTTAGGCACATGCCAGCAACCTACATCATCATAGATAACCCGTACTTCAACCCCGTGAGAAGCTTTTTCTATCAGCACATCCCTGACCATACGCCCGATAGCGTCATCTTCAAAGATGTAATATTCCATGTGGATATGCTGCTTCGCTTTTTGCAGTTCACGCAACAATGATTGAAGTTTGGTATATCCTTCGGTATAGACTGCCACACGGTTCCCCTCAAATGGAAACGCTTGATTCGTTTGCTGGAAAAGCTGAATAAGACGGGAGTATTCATAAGGAACGTCCGAACAATCCTGTGCGAGATATTCGGCCATTGGTTTCTTCAATAAGCGGTCGTAGCTTTTTTGCCCAATGATACGTTCGCGACGTTGACTCCGCCCAAAGAAAAAATAAAAGACAAGTCCGACAATAGGAAGGAAAAGTAATATGAGTATCCATGCCATGGTTTTAACCGGATTCCGGTTGTCAAGAATGATGATGACAATCGTACCGATAATGGCTCCAAAATAAAGAATATCAAAAGCCACTGTTGCTATCTGGCTAAGCATATAGTTCCAATCAATCATAGGAATCTCCTTTCATACGGATACTAAACAACAAATATAGAGTAAATTCTCGGATTAACAAAGAAGTCCCGGCAACAACATTGAATCGTTGTGCCGGGACTTCCTGTTTTTATTTAAACCTATTACTCTGCTTTAGTGTGGTCTGCCACCTCCAAAGCCACCACGCGGGCCACGAGGTCCACCACCATCAAAACCGCCATGACGCATATTGCCGCGAGCTTCTTTATTTCCAAAAACATTCAGACGATAAGAGAAACGAAGCATGCAGTAGCTATTAATTCCGTTATATTCAGAAACAGAACGCATATCGGCTGTTAACGAACGGCTGATATTAGATTGCTGCCGCAGAATATCATATACTTCAAAACTGATGGTTGCGGCATTGCCTTTCAGGAAGTTTTGGGCAATCTGTGCATTCCAAATAAGTTCATTCTTATTCATACTGGCATCACGATAACCACGACGAGCGTTATTAGTGATATTGGTAGACAACGTCATACTCCAAGGTAAAGAGATATTAGTACTTGCACCATAACCAAATGTATAGGGTTCTTGATTGTTTTCCGGACGCAGTTGATTTCGCTCAAAGTTATAGTTGATTGAACCATTCAAGGTAAATTCAAACCAGTCGTTACGGAAAGTTCCATTCAAATTCTCTCCGAAAGTCAGTGTCGTACTAGTGTTCTTGTCATTTATTTTAGTATCGTCATTAAAAAGATAAGAAACCGCATTGGTATAATTAGCACGGGAAAAAGAATTTATGGTAAACCGCTTGTCTCTCAATGCTGTATTGAATCCAAACATTCCCATCGCATTCCAGTTTCCGTTGATATTCTCCGGTTTAACAGTCACTCCACCAGTACTCTGATTATAAGTAGTGGCATTAGTAATGCTATTTTGAGTCATATTCAAGTTTGCATGAGCCATCATGCCACGCTGTTTATCTGCATTATAAGTATTATAAAACAAACGCATAGAATGAGAGAAAGAAGGTTTCAATCCCGGATTACCCTTACGGATATTCAACGGATTAGAGTCATCAGTTACATCAAGCAAATTTTCCATACTCGGCTGGCTTGCACGTCCCCGATAGGTAAAGCGCAACTGGCTGACTTTAGAAAATCTGTAACGAAAATCAACGTTAGGAGCAAAATTGAACACATTTCTTTTTACCACAGTATCTACTTCGGCCTTCTTATAATCCAATCTGGTGTTCTGCGGTTGCAAAGATACTCCAAAGTTCAATCTATATTTCTCGCGGATAATATTTAGTCCTGCATTAATATCATGGTTATAATATTTATATTGAGCATACTTACTCAAATCTCTATCTTTATTCTCTTCATATCCTACAGGCAGGCCATCACCAAAATTCCAAAACCAATCCTGTCCTTTATCGGCATCAGGAATCAAGCTGTATGTACTTCTGTCACTTTCACTATATTTATATTGAAATTTATAGCGGAACTGTAAGAAGGTAGCTCTCGCAATCGGTTCGCTATAAGTCAGTTCGGCAGTATAATCATAATTCTTGGTTGGAGAAGTAGTATATTGTTTACGCTCATCATCTTCTTTTTTTGCATTATCATCAAAATAACGCGTCAATGATTCACTAAACTGTTCGCTGTCATTATCTCCATAACTAAATGTACCACGGAAAGTGATGTTTCGTCCCTGATTATTCAATCTACGATTCACTTGCAAAGAAGCATTTGCAGAGAGATTCTGCCCTTCAGATTTTGATTCACTATTACTGGCGTTGACACGAATAGCTTCTAAAGGATCATCCGTACTTCCCCAGAAAATCTTATTCAAAAACTCATTAGGATTAGACACCAAATTAAATGGATCTCCATTAAAAGTACCCGATTCGGAAATAGAATAACTATTAGACTTTCCATAAGAAACGTTCGGACGGAAAATGATATTTGTCAATGTGTCCGGTTTCCACTCCAACCGAAAGTCTGCATTAAAGTTCGTATTCTTATTGCGGCCTTTACTGTTCGAATTTGAATAAGAATTTCCATTTTGCAGGAAACGTTCCGAGTAGTTTGTAGATGTTGCATCCCGATCACTGAAATTATAACGGGCACTACCTCCCAGTTCCAATTTTTCAGTCTGGGTAGCAAAGTTAGCCCCTAACATCTTGGTAGCAGTCAAACCATTGCTGTTCCGGAAACGAGGTCCGCCACCTCCACCGGAGAATCCCTGATCGTTCACATTATTAACAGAACCGATTAAAGAGAATTGGCTATTATCGACAAAACGATTCAACATCAAGTTGCTTCCGTAACGATCTTCTGTACCACCGGCAACACTTGCATTACCAAACCAACCTTGATTCATACCTTTCTTCACTTTCAGGTCAAGAACAGTTTCTTCTTCTCCGTCATCTATTCCGGTAACACGTGCCAAGTCCGATTTTTTATCGTATGTTTTCAGTTTGTCGATCATGTTGACCGGTAAGTTCTTCAATCCGGTTTTCACATCACCGCCAAAGAACTCTTTACCATCCACCATAATCTTCTTTACTTCTTTACCATTGATTTTGACGTTACCGTCATCGTCTATTTCTGCTCCCGGAAGTTTCTTCACCAACTCTTCGAGCATCGCCCCTTCGGGAGTACGGTAAGCTGTTGAGTTATATTCCAGCGTATCTTCTTTCACGACCACCTGCGGAGCTTCGGCAGTAATCACCGCTTCCTTCAGCATGACAGCATCAGGGTCCAATGTAATGGTTCCCAATTTTTTATCAGTGGCGTTAGCAGATAATTGTACCGGTACGAGCTTGGTTCGGAATCCAATATAGGAAACTTTCAACACATATTTTCCGGCTTTTACTTTGGGGAGAGTAAACCATCCTTGGTTACTACTGGCTATACCGGCGGCATAAGCACTATCAGGTAATGATAGCAATTGAACTGTAGCCTGCGCTGCGGGCTCTTTAGTATCGGATTCCACCACACGTCCCGAAACGGTAATAACCTTATTCTGTGCAAAAATTGAGAAGGTGCATAGCAACATCAGCACCAACCCTGCTGAAAATCTTTTCATTTACCTTATTTACGATTATATTAGTAGCAATAACAATGTCTTTTTGACAAATCGAATCGTAAAAGGTTTAATTGAAAAGAAAATTATCTTTTAAAGAATCGATCAACAAGCGCTTTTTTCAGACCAAACTCCAGACAAAGCACATTAAAAACCAGAAAAGTAAGGAAAGAGGAAGTATCGACGTTTATCACATCTCCTTGCATAACACGCCACAACATACCACCAAAGACGAACAAGAATGTCAAAAAGATAGCATTACGAACAGCCGAATTCCGGATTTGCTCCGTTTCACGGCTTTCATTCTTACTCAATGCAAAGATTATTAACAAGCATCCTGCCATCATCAACAACTTTGTACATTCTTTATAAAACAGCAAGTTAGTATCAGTTACTACTCCCTGCATCACCAAAATAAAAGGGATGAACAGAGCTACCAACAAGACAACATATCCTAAAGGACGACAATATACAGGTAATAATGCTTTCATGATTAAACGTTTTAATGAGACAAAAGTAAGTAAAAAAAGATATTTTATATACATTTGCAGAGTAAAAAAGCAAAAGAATCATGAGTAAACAAGAAGTTATTCTCTGCGAAAGCTTGGAAACGAGCCTCGGTCGTGCCATTGAGCTATGTCCGCATGACAAATTATTCGTCCTCACAGACGAGCATACCCAGCGTCTTTGTCTCCCTTCTCTAAAGGAATCGGATCTGTTAAAAGATGCTGTAGAAATCTGTATCGGAGCAGAAGATGTGCATAAAACTCTGGAAACACTCGCTTCCGTCTGGATGGCATTAAGTACTCAAGGGGCTACCCGCCACTCTTTACTTATCAATCTTGGAGGAGGGATGGTGACAGATCTCGGAGGTTTTGCCGCAGCTACATTCAAACGGGGCATTTCCTATATCAATATACCAACCACTCTGCTCGCTATGGTGGACGCATCAGTGGGGGGTAAAACAGGAATCAACTTCAACGGACTGAAAAATGAAATCGGTGCTTTCGCTCCGGCAAACAGTGTATTGATTGAAACTGAATTCCTGCGCACATTGGACACACACAATTTCTTCTCCGGATATGCTGAAATGTTGAAGCATGGTTTGATTAGCAATACGGCACATTGGGCAGAATTGCTCAATTTCGATTCCTCTAGTATTGATTATGCAGCTCTCAAACAATTGGTAGGCCAATCGGTACAAGTGAAAGAAGATATTGTAGAACAGGATCCCTTCGAACATGGAATCCGCAAAGCATTAAATCTAGGACACACCGTAGGACATGCGTTCGAAAGTATGGCACTGGCAGAAAACCGTCCTGTATTACATGGATATGCAGTAGCTTGGGGAATTGTGTGCGAACTGTATCTTTCTCATCTCAAAGTAGGTTTCCCGAAAGAGAAAATGCGGCAAACGATCCAGTTTATCAAGGATAATTATGGCGTATTTACTTTCGACTGCAAGAAATATGACCAACTGTATGCATTTATGACGCATGATAAAAAAAATACTTCAGGTACTATCAATTTCACCTTACTGAAAGATATTGGAGACATTTGCATCAATCAGACTGCCGATAAGGACACTATCTTCGAAATGCTCGACTTCTATCGCGAATGTATGGGAATTTAATCCATCCTACATCAGATATACCGCATAATAAAAGGGAATGAAATAGACTTCATTCCCTTTCTCTTCCCAATCCCTATAGATATTATTGCCTATTGTGAGGCAATTGTCCGCACTATTGTTCTAAGTTACTCATTCGATATTGTGAAAGCGACATTCCTGTATGCTTTCTAAAAAAACGTCCAAGCGACGATTGATTCGCAAAGTTCGTTTTAATCGCTATTTCCTGAATGTTCAGGCTTGTGTTTTTCAACAAAGCCTTGATTTCTAATATGATGTATTCAACAATCCAGTCTTTAGCAGACTTCCCGCTTGTCTCCTTAATTACCATAGTCAGGTATTTGGAAGTAATACACAGTTTATCCGCATAAAAAGCCACATCCTTATTCTCCTTAAAATGCTTCATGATAAGCCCAAAAAATTTATTAGCCAACTCTTCTTTACGGGTATCCCTGCGGGCAGTCATCAAGGTCGATTCCTTTTGATAAGCATTGAACAGTTCCAGATACAGATACCTCAACAAATGAATAATCAGCTCACGCCTATATATATCTTGAGAGGTAACTTTATCTTTTATCATACCCAGATAATTATATATCCGAGGAATATCGCGTTCCGTCTGCGGATACCAGTAATGAGTCCGCATATAGAAAAAGAAATGCGGAGAAAATCTGGGTACACCACTTAACGCATCACTAAACAGTGAAGTAGATATAACCATCGTAACGGTCGAGAAATCTTCACTTGGCTCACTAAATGAGACAAATTGTCCGGGTAATAATATAATCAATTCCTCCGGTTGTATCCAATGTACATCTTCATGCACTGTAATTTTGGCCTTTCCACCTAAACAATATATAATCAAAGCTGATTGATTATTAGAAGGATAAGAAGTCAAAGGAAGATACTTCAGATTTTGATAAAATTTAAAATCGTCACCCAGGACGTATATCTCTAATGTCTCTCTATTTTTAATGTCTAACATTTAACACCTTTCTAAACTAAGTCTTTTTACAAATGTATAACTTCCTAATTTACCACGCACCAAAAATGGAAATATAGTATCATACTAAGGAAGTCAAACACCTTTTATTTGCATTAATTTATAAACAAACTCTCTGATTGTTAGTTCATTTATCATTTTCCTATTTCGTTTTATTATAGACTGACCTGTTTTTTATAGTGTTTTTAGGACAAGAAAAGGATTAATGCTTTCAAATGAAAAATAAGCAGATTGTTTTCTAATTCAAGCAAAATTAAAGAAATGTACTTTTATATCACATAAGAGGCAATCAAAAAAACTACTAACTCATTGAAATAAAGATTTGTATAATCACAAGAAAGACTAATAATCAGAATAATAGCTATAAATCGGCACTATTCATACTAGAAAAATCAACGGATTATTTGCTAATTAAAAATTAATCTGTACTTTTGCATCCGCAATTCGGGGTGTAGCTCAGCCCGGTTAGAGTACTCGTCTGGGGGGCGAGTGGTCGCTGGTTCGAATCCAGTCACCCCGACTGGTTAAAGAGGTTAGAAACCGAATGGGTTCTAACCTCTTTTTATTTTAGAAAACAATGAAAGAAGATCCTAGACATATCCATATCAGTGAATACAGTTATCCTCTTCCGGATGAACGTATTGCTAAATTCCCGTTGCCTACCCGCGACCAGTCCAAACTCTTAATATACCGTCGTGGAGAAGTTAGTGAAGATGTTTTCACGTCTTTGCCGGAATATCTGCCGCAAGGCAGTCTGATGATATTCAATAATACAAAAGTCATTCAGGCACGCCTCCATTTTCGAAAAGAGACGGGAGCACTGATCGAAGTGTTTTGTCTTGAACCGATTCAGCCAAACGATTATGTCTTGAATTTCCAACAGACAGCACATGCCGCCTGGCTTTGCATGATCGGCAATCTGAAGAAATGGAAAGACGGACAATTGAAACGCGAAATGACCGTCAAAGGATTCCCTATTACCCTGACCGCTACCCGAGGAGAATGTAAAGGAACCAGCCATTGGGTAGATTTTGCATGGGATAATCCGGAAGTGACGTTTGCCGATATCCTTGAAGTATTCGGAGAACTTCCTATTCCTCCTTACTTAAACCGGGATACGGAAGAAAGTGACAAGGAGACTTATCAGACTGTTTATTCTAAGATTAAAGGTTCGGTAGCTGCGCCTACGGCGGGATTACATTTTACTCCACGAGTATTGGATGCTCTTCAAGAAAAAGGGATTGATCTTGAAGAATTAACTCTACATGTAGGAGCAGGCACATTCAAACCTGTAAAAAGTGAAGAAATCGAAGGTCACGAGATGCACACGGAATATATATCGGTCAATCGGAGTACCATCAAAAAACTGATTGACCACGACGGTTGTGCTATTGCAGTAGGAACTACTTCTGTACGGACTCTGGAAAGCCTGTATCACATTGGAGTTACATTGGCTGAAAATCCGTATGCTACGGAAGAAGAACTACGTGTCAAACAATGGCAGCCTTATGAAAAGTACGACCAGATTCCTCCCGTTGTTGCGCTGCAAAAGATATTAGGATATCTCGACAGGAATGGTTTGGAAACCCTTCACACCAGTACACAGATTATCATAGCACCGGGATACAATTATAAAATAGTAAAGGCGATGGTTACTAATTTCCATCAGCCGCAAAGTACCTTGCTGCTTTTGGTTTCAGCTTTTGTAAAAGGGAATTGGCACACTATTTATGATTATGCACTGGCGCATGATTTCCGATTCCTAAGTTATGGAGATTCTTCTTTATTAATACCATAAGATATTCTCCTCTCTGAAAGATTTTACGCAATATAAAAGACACTATGCCAAGCGATAATAACCAAGAAATGTTCCCTATCGTAGACGAACAGGGAAATATCACCGGAGCCGCCACTCGCGAAGAATGTCACAGCGGTAGCAAACTGCTTCATCCGGTAGTTCACCTTCACGTATTCAATACCCAAGGAGACATCTATTTACAGAAACGACCCGAATGGAAAGACATTCAACCGGGGAAATGGGATACGGCTGTAGGCGGACATATTGATTTGGGCGAAAGCGTAGAAATCGCCCTAAAGAGAGAAGTCCGTGAAGAATTGGGCATCACAGACTTCACTCCCGAGCTTCTCACCAGTTATGTTTTTGAATCCAGCCGTGAAAAAGAGCTTGTTTTTGTCCACAAAACCGTTTATGAGGAAGAAATCCATCCCAGCGACGAACTGGACGGTGGACGATTTTGGAAGATCGAAGAAATAAAAGAAAATCTGGGTAAAGGAATCTTCACTCCCAACTTCGAAGAAGAGCTGAAAAAAGTTTCTCTTATTCCTTCTCTATCCAAGTAATAATCTTTTCAGAGAACGGACTTTCTTTCGGGGACACAGCTCCCACCCAGTTTCCGTTCTCATCAATCATAAACTTCTGAAAGTTCCACTGAACCGGTGCGTTTTCTTTCCCATTCTGTTTTTTCTCCGTCAACCATTGGTAAAGAGGAGCCATATCTTTTCCTTTAACGGAAATCTTAGCCATCATCGGAAAAGTAACATCGTAGTTCAAAGAACAGAACTTAGCTATTTCCTCATTACTACCCGGCTCTTGTCCCATAAAGTTATTCGCCGGAAAACCGATAATAACAAAGTCTTTTTCTTTATATTTCTCATATAGTTTCTCCAGTTGAGCATACTGGGGCGTCAGCCCACACTTAGATGCCACGTTGACTACCAGCACTTTCTTACCTTTCAGTGAAGAAAGAGGAAAGTCCTTACCATCAATAGTTTTCACTGTAAAATCATAAAAAGACTTGTTTTGCGCTTCCGAAGAAATTGCAAACAACAGGCTTACCATCATCAAGACGAATGTTTTCATGTTGAATATACATTTAGTTTGTTTTTATATTAAACGAGTAAACTGAAAGAAATGTTTGTTCAGCAGTGAAACAAGAACAATGATTTTACATCTTTCAATTCCCCAATCCGTCACTTCACCCCACAATCTTTCCGCTTCATTTATTCTTAGTGATAACGGATGAAGATAGGCAGTAATTTTGTACTGTGAAATAATAATACAACGAAAGTCATGTTTACAGCTATTGTACGTTTTTCAATCAAGAAGAAACTATTTGTAGGACTCACTACTCTCTTCCTGTTTATCGGAGGTATCTATGCGATGCTGACACTACCTATTGATGCCGTGCCCGACATTACCAATAATCAGGTACAAATAGTGACCGTATCTCCTACACTCGCGCCACAAGAGGTGGAACAACTCATCACTATGCCTATCGAAATAGCGATGAGCAATATTATGAATGTCGAAGATATCCGTTCTGTCAGCCGCTTCGGGCTATCGGTCGTAACGGTCGTTTTTAAAGAAAGTGTCCCCACACTCGATGCACGGCAGTTGATAAATGAACAAATACAAAGCGTAACAAGCGAGATTCCCTCCGAACTCGGAACACCGGAGATGATGCCCATCACCACCGGTCTGGGAGAGATTTACCAGTATATATTGAAGGTAGCTCCCGGATATGAGAAGAAATATGACGCAATGGAACTCCGCACCATTCAAGACTGGATGGTGAAACGTCAGTTGTCTGGTATACCCGGTATAGTAGAAATCAATAGTTTCGGCGGTTACCTGAAACAATATGAAGTAGCCGTCGATCCGGACGCCCTGTTTTCTTTGAATATCACTATCGGCGAGGTGTTCGAAGCACTTAGCAGCAACAACCAAAATACCGGCGGAAGCTACATTGAGAAGATAAAGAACGCCTACTATATCCGGTCGGAAGGTATGATTACCCGCATCAAGGATATTGAACAGATTGTAGTGACCAACCGAAATGGGATTCCGGTACATATCAGTGATGTAGGAGTTGTCCGCTTCGGTTCTCCAAAGCGTTTCGGTGCCATGACAAAGGATGGTGAGGGCGAGTGTGTCGGCGGAATTGCCATGATGCTAAAAGGTGCCAACGCAAATGTAGTGACTCAAGAACTCGAAAAACGGGTAAAAAAAATACAGCAGCTATTACCCGAAGGAGTCAGTATAGAACCTTACTTGAACCGTTCGGAACTGGTAAACCGGAACATCTCTACGGTTGTCAACAACCTGATTGAAGGAGCGGTTATCGTCTTCCTTGTACTCATCCTCTTCCTCGGCAACCTCCGTGCCGGACTGATTGTCGCATCCGTCATCCCGCTGGCAATGCTCTTCGCTTTTATCATGATGCGTGTATTCAATGTCACCGCCAATCTAATGAGTCTCGGTGCCATTGACTTTGGTATTGTAGTAGATGGCTCTATCGTTATCTTGGAAGGTATCCTCGCTCACATTTACGGAAAACAATTCCGAGGCCGCACACTGACCCGCAAAGAGATGGACAAAGAAGTGGAAAAAGGAGCTTCCGGCGTTGCACGTTCGGCCACTTTTGCAGTGTTGATTATCCTTATCGTCTTCTTCCCCATCCTTACATTGAACGGGATTGAAGGGAAATACTTCACCCCCATGGCCAAAACACTTGTGTTCTGTATTATCGGAGCCTTAATTCTTTCACTGACTTATGTTCCTATGATGGCCTCCCTCTTTCTGAAGCATACCATTGTTGTGAAACCCACCCTTGCCGACCGCTTCTTCGAGAAACTGAACAAGACCTACCAGTACACCCTGCGTGCCTGTCTTCGTTACCAATGGCGTACCGTCATCGTAGCCTTCTCCGCACTGATCGGTTCACTTTTTCTCTTTACCCGCCTGGGAGCAGAGTTCATTCCCACTTTGGACGAAGGAGATTTTGCCATGCAAATGACACTACCCGCAGGAAGTTCGCTGACCGAAAGTATCGAAGTATCCCGCTTGGCAGAGAAAGCATTAATGGATAAATTCCCTGAAATCAAACATGTTGTAGCCAAAATAGGAACGGCGGAAGTTCCCACTGACCCGATGGCGGTGGAAGACGCCGATGTGATGATTATCATGAAACCATTCAAAGAATGGACAAGTGCCGGAAGCCGTGCAGAAATGGTGGATAAAATGAAAGACGCACTTGCTCCGCTCTCCGAACGTGCCGAATTCAACTTCTCGCAACCGATACAACTTCGCTTCAACGAGCTGATGACGGGAGCAAAAGCAGATATTGCCATCAAATTATATGGAGAAGACACGCACGAATTATATGAAAGAGCCAAAGAAGCAGCTACCTTTGTAGAAAAAGTGCCAGGAGCAGCGGATGTCATCGTTGAGCAGACGATGGGATTACCTCAATTGGTAGTGAAATACAACCGTGGCAAAATAGCCCGTTACGGCATCAACATACAAGAGCTTAACACCATTATCCGAACTGCCTATGCCGGAGAGTCAACAGGTGTAATCTTTGAAAACGAACGGAGATTCGATCTCGTGGTCCGGCTTGACCAGGAGAAAGTGGCCGACTTGAATCTTGATAAGTTATTTGTACGCACTTCGGAAGGAATTCAAATCCCTGTTGGAGAGGTAGCAAGCATCGACCTTGTCAGTGGGCCACTGCAAATCAACCGGGATGCAACCAAACGGCGCATCGTCATCGGTGTCAATGTGCGTGACGCAGACATCCAGCAAGTTGTCGCCAATATTCAAGAGACATTGAACAAGAACATCAAACTGAAGCCGGGATATTACTTCGAATACGGCGGCCAGTTCGAAAACTTGCAAAATGCCATCAATACCTTACTGGTGGTCATCCCCGTAGCATTAATGCTCATTCTATTGATTCTGTTCTTCGCATTCAAGAACATCACCTATACCCTGATGGTATTCTCAACCGTCCCCCTATCGCTCATCGGTGGTATCGCCGCACTTTGGCTACGCGGACTTCCGTTTAGCATATCGGCCGGAGTAGGATTCATCGCTTTGTTCGGGGTGGCAGTATTGAATGGTATCCTGATGGTAAATCACTTCAACGAACTTCGTAAACAAAATACCTATTCCATGACTACAAACCAGATTATCAAAAGAGGGACTCCACACTTGCTCCGTCCTGTATTCCTGACAGGACTGGTTGCATCTCTGGGATTCGTCCCGATGGCAATAGCCACTTCAGCCGGCGCAGAAGTACAACGTCCGTTGGCAACAGTGGTCATCGGTGGCTTGATTATTTCTACCGTACTGACTTTACTCATTATTCCGGTGTTTTACAAAATTGTAAATTCATTTGCTACCTGGAGACGTCCGGGAGTCAAACTGCGCTGGCCTTTCGGAGGATTGTGTCTCCTGTTCTTGTTTCTTCCCGCGTTCGTTTCCGCTCAACAGACACAAACAGTCAGTCTCGAACAGGCGATAGAAATAGCCAAACAAAATCATCCTCGCCTGAAAATAGCCAATAATGCTATTCAACAAGCCAAAGCCACTCGCGGAGAAGTGATAGAAGCAACGCCTACCTCGTTCAGCTATTCCTGGGGTCAACTTAACGGAGAAAACAAAAAAGACAAGGAACTGGCTTTCGAGCAAAGCCTGGGCTCCCTTCTAACGCCATTCTATAAGAATGCGTTAGTCAACCGTCAGGTAAAAACGAACACCTATTATCGGCAGATGGTAGAGAAAGAAATCACAGCAGAAGTGAAAAGGGCGTGGGCCTACTACCAATATGCCACTAATCTCTGTTCAATGTATCGGGATCAGGATAAAATGGCAGAAGAACTGCAGCGCATCGGAGAATTACGATACCAACAAGGAGAGATTACCTTGCTAGAGAAAAATATGATGACCACCATAGCTGCCGATCTGCATAACCGCTGGTTCCAAGCAAAAGAAGAAGAGAAAATGGCATTGGCACGTTTCCAATGGAGTTGCTACTCCAACGATCCCATTGTTCCGGTGGATTCCACTTTATCCTTATTCTATACCGGCATTTCGGATGGAAACCTGTCGGGAGCACATACTGCCTACTTTCAAAGCCAGGCAGATGAAGCGAAAGCAATGCTCCGTGTAGAGCAGAGCCATTTCTTTCCTGAAATCAGTGTGGGGTATACACGTCAGGACATTCTCCCACTTAAGAATCTGAATGCCTGGATGATCGGGGTTTCTTTCCCCATCTACTTCCTGCCACAAAAGAGCAAAGTGAAGCAGGCACGGCTAACTGCCACTTCAGCGCAAATACAGGCAGATGCCAACATCCGGGAGTTAAGAAATAAGACACTCGAACTGGAAGCATCCCTCCGCAGATATAACGAGAGTTTACGATATTATACCTCTTCTGCCTTGAAAGAAGCGGACGAACTGACAAAGGCAGCCAACCTGCAATTGCAGCAGAGCGAAACAGGCATTGCCGAATATATACAGTCGATTACCACCGCCAGAGAGATCCGCAGAGGCTATATTGAAACAGTCTACCAATACAATATTGCTGCACTGGAATATGAACTTTTCAAGTAGGTGGAAAATCGAGACATTGAATGACATACATCACCCAGAATAATTATTATAAAACATAAGATATGAAAAAGATAGTTTATCCCATCCTTTTACTAGTTCTAACGGCTTGCAAAGGAAACCAGCAAACTACAAATAACGAATCCGCCGCAATTCCCGTTGCCGAAACGATAGCAGATACCATCGCACAACCCGAAGTGGATGCCATTACTTCAGCTACCTCAAAGCCTAATCAGGTTTCGTTCAACGGACGAATCGTTCTTCCTCCTCAACGTCAGGCAACCATTGCTTTAACCATGGGAGGCATTGTAAAAAAGGCTTCTCTGCTTCCAGGGCAATGGGTGACTGCAAACAGTGTAATCGCCACGTTAGAGAATCCGGAGTTCATCACCCTGCAACAAACTTATCTGGACAGTCACGCACAGACCGAATATCTCTTAGCTGAATACGAACGGCAAAAAAATCTGTCTGCCGAACAAGCAGCTTCTCAAAAGAAATTCCAGCAAAGTAAAGCGGACTTTCTCTCCATGAAGAGTCGCCAGGACGCCGCTGCTGCACAACTTTCTCTTTTAGGCGTTCAAACGGAGGCATTACTTAAGAACGGAATACAACCGCTACTGGAAGTCAAAGCCCCCATTAGTGGTTATGCCGCTAATGTAGCGATGAATATCGGCAAATATATCAATCCGGGAGAAGCACTTTGCGAACTTATCGATAAAAGCAGCCCGATGCTTTGCCTGACTACTTACGAGAAAGATCTTGCAGACATACAAGTCGGCAGCCCGGTACAGTTTCGGGTAAACGGAATGGGGACACAAACCTTTCACGGTATCGTGATTTCCATCGGACAAAAAGTAGACGAAACCAATCGTTCGCTCGAAGTGTATGCTTCCATCAAGGAGGAAAATGTACAATTCCGCCCTGGTATGTATGTCACGGCACACATTCAGAAACAATAATTGACCAACTGTGACAACAGCATTGACATTTTATAACCGGTAACTCATAATTTACCACTATCTTTGTTGTATGATAGCCAAAGCAATAAAAAAAGATAAATATATACTTTCCACAGTCATCATCTCCTTAGCGGTTGCTGTACTGATTCATTTTCCTGAATCAGTATCTCTTTTCGACCGTTTCGAAAGTCATTCCTTATTCCCGGGGATGAAGTTTATAGATGTGGCAAACGAAATACTGTTTACCTTTCTGTCGCTATTGTTACTTTTTGCCATCAATACCCGTTTGTTTCATTTCAATCAGGCTTCCATTAAAATTACAGGGACAAAGATTTTGCTTTCCTTTATCGTGACATGGATATTGAGTAACTTGTCAGGACAGTTTTTTGTTTTCCTTCACAGAACGTTTGATATTCCGGCCATCGATGCCATGGTACATCATTATTTGCATCCATTGCGGGATTTCATTGTGGCATGTCTCGTCACCAGTAGTTGCTGCATCATTCATCTTATATTCAAGCAGCAACTGGTACTTATTGAAAACGAACAGCTTCAGGCAGAGAATCTCCGCAATCAGTATGAAGTACTGAAGAATCAGCTGAACCCACACATGCTGTTCAACTCGCTGAATACCCTGCGTTCGCTGGTACGCGAAAATCAGGATAAAGCGCAGGATTACATTCAGGAACTCTCCCGGGTACTAAGGTATACTTTGCAAAGTAATGAGTCACAATGTGTCAGTCTCCGGGAAGAAATGGAATTTGTTTCCGCTTATATTTTTCTATTAAAGATGCGTTTTGAGAACAATCTACAATTCGACATACAGATAAGCAATGCATACGAAGAATATCTCCTCCCTCCAATGGCGGTGCAAGTGTTGATTGAGAATGCAGTAAAGCACAACGAAATCAGCGACCGGAAGCCGTTGACCATTCATATCACGACGGACGATAACGGCAATTTGTCTATCAGCAACGACATTCAGCCCAAATGGACTGCAACTTCCGGAACCGGTATCGGACTTGCCAACCTTGCCAAGCGATACAGGCTCTTGTTTAAACGGGATATACAAATAACGGAGGACAGAGAGTTTACAGTTTGTATTCCTTTGATTGAAAAATCACAACTAGAACAATAATCACCATGAAGATTGTCATTATAGAAGACGAAAAAGCAGCAGTACGAAACCTGACTTCACTGCTTAATGAGATAAAACCGAATGGAGAAATCGTGACCATACTGGATAGTATCAGTTCCACTATCGAATGGTTCAGTTCTCATCCGATGCCGGAACTGGTATTCATGGATATTCATCTGGCAGATGGTTCCGCCTTCGAGATATTCAATCATATCAATATTACTTGTCCGATTATCTTTACAACTGCCTATGATGAATATGCGTTACGTGCATTCAAAGTAAACAGCATCGACTACTTATTAAAACCCATCGGTAAGGAAGACATAGAACACGCTTTCGATAAGCTCCAAGGTTTACAGGATGCTGCTGACAAACACCAGTTTCCTTTTCCACAACAGGAGAATGAGCTACTGAAACTAATACATTCACTCCAAAAGCAAGAAAACTATAAAAGTCATTTCCTTATTCCTACCAAAGGAGACAAACTATTGCCCGTTTCTGTAGATATGATACAATTGTTTTATATTAAGGACTGTCAGGTCAAAGTAGTCTTAACCGATGAAACCGAATACTGTTTTTCTCAAACATTAGATGAACTTACGGAGTGTCTCAATCCTTCTCTTTTCTTTCGGGCTAACCGCCAATATCTTATTTCGCGAGAAGCTATCAAAGATATTGACTTATGGTTCAACAGCCGACTGTCCATCAACTTGTATTATTCAGGAATCAAAGAAAAAATACTTGTCAGCAAAGCCCGAGTAGCAGAGTTTAAAGAGTGGTTCTCTAAGAGAAAACGTTGATTCCGAGACATTGTCTTCTTAGAACAAATAGCAAAACAAAGTGTTTCATGCCGTGAAACGATTGGTTTCAACGCTTGAAACAAGCAGTTTCATGTAGTAAAACACTTTGTTTCTCACCGAGGAAACTTTAGTTTCAAGCCTCTGAAACTGCAGTTTCCCCTAATGGAAACTAAAGGTATCCCCTGTTGAAACTTCTATTTACATACAAGCTTATATTTATATGCAGGCATGTTCATTTCAAACGGTGATAGATGAATGATTAGGTGACAGGTGGAGAACAATCTATCACCACCCTGAAAGCTCGATGAACAATGCGTTTCAGAAGGATGGTGATAGATTGAAAGATGATTTCCATTTTTACGTATGGAAAGTTAGAATATGTGCCATCATTCAATGACAGCTGCAAAGCCACCATTTCTAACCATCTTTATAGTTAGCTGCTCCCCGGCTTTCACTTGGGCTGACTTGCAACGATAATCCATCGCCTGACGTCCTGCGTTGATACCATCCTCAAAAGATGTCATTTGATAAGAGCGATCTTTATTCAAGAAATCTAACTTTATGGTAAACTCACGTTCCTTTTTACCATTGTTAGTCATTCCTCCTATAAACCACTTATCGCCTTTCCGTTTTGCTACAATGACATATTCACCCGCTTTAGCTTCCAGTGCCACAGTCTCGTCCCACGTTACGGGAACTTGTGTGATGAAACGGGTACAATCTTCATTACGATAATAAAGAGTAGGATTATCCGCCAACATCTGCAGACCACTTTCAAAAACCACAAAGAGTGCCAACTGATAAGCGCGTGTTCCGATACTTGCAGCATTGGGACGTTCCGAGCGATACACATTAGGCTGCATACTAATCATCGCTCCGGGAGTATAATCCATCGGACCGACAGCATTACGCATAAACGGTAAATACAGACTATTATCCGGATAACAACCGCCCATTTGTTCCATGCCACGCACTCCTTCGTAAGACAATACATTCGGATATTTATATTCCAGTCCGGCAGGTTTGAAAGAGCCATGAAAATCGACAAACAAATGATGTTTGGCTGCTTCTCGGGCTACCCGTTCGTAAAAGTTGACCATCCACTGATCGCTTCTGTCCATGAAATCAATCTTAAGTCCTTTTACTCCCCATTCATTGAAAGTCTTGAAGAGATCAAAATTGTTTTCTACCGTCAACCACGTCAACCAAAGCACAATCCCTACATTTTTTTCTTTGCCATAACGAATCAACTCGTGCAAGTCTACTTTGGGATTAGGCGTATAAGGATCACGCGTACTTTTAGCCCAGCCTTCATCCATAATGATATATGGAATACCAAATTTAGAAGCAAAATCAATGTAATACTTATAAGTATCCAAGTTATAACCGGAAACAAAATTCACATCCGGTCCGTAAGGAGAAGCGTCATTCCACCATTCCCAGCTCACCTGTCCCGGCTTAATCCATGAAACATCCTGAAGTTGATTCTTTTCAGCCAGTTTATAAGTCATTGTGTTCTCAATCAACTGCTTGTCATTTTTACTTATCACAAAGTAACGCCAAGGATAATTTCTCGTACCTTTTGTTTTAGCAATGTAATCAGCTTCTTGAGTAATCTTCACGCTTCGATCACTGTTTTCGGCAAACGCAAGCGGAGCTTTAGGAAAAACAGAAATTGCTCCGTTCGTGCCTGTTCCTTTGAGAAACATACATGGATAATCAGCCAGATCCGACTCGCTGATTAATATTTTATAGTCTTTTTGTGTGTCAATCAATACCGGCAAAACAGCTATCCGTTCTTCAGGCTTCCACGCATTACTTTGAACATGTGTGTAAGGTTCCTCATAAGCTGTATGGAAGCCTCCCGGTTGTTGCAAGTGAAGAAGATAATCCGACGGGAAGTTGATAGCAAACTCTTCGTTCATTACTTCAACATCACCTTTTTGTGAGGTAATAAACCGGTAAGCAACTCCATCGTCAAAAGCACGGAATTCTACTGAATAATCTTTAAAGGTCAGTAGCAATTGATTATAACGATTATTGACTTTCGCATATTTCAAAGGAACAATAGGAGTTAATTGCTCGTCGACACTCGTACGTTTCTGACGGCGCAGTTTGGGATTTTCTCCCAACACCTGATTCTTCAATGTCAACTGAAGGGTATTGTCTTTCAACAATACATCTCCGTTATAATCTATACTATAATAGATTTTATCCGAGAGATTCAAGGACACTTTCAGCTCTCCATTGGGAGAAATTAACTCTAACTTATTCTGTGCACGAAGTAGTGATGCCAAGCACAAACACACAACTAACAGGAAATATCTTCTCATGATTTAGATATTTAATTAATAATCGTTTTACAGTGGCAAATGTAATAAAAACATCACTTCGTACTATCAAACGGACTGGGTAATATTCCTTTAAAAGTCATTTTCACTGGTTTGATATACCCGTTTTCATCAAATTTACCTGATATTTCATTGTCTTTCCAGGCAACGACAAAGAAGGAGCTACCGCTTCATCCGATACCGCACGCTTATAGTTCGGTCTACTGCTCATGACAAAACGCAGTTTCACGCCATCACGTATATCTTCATATTTCAAATAAGATTTGTCATACTTCTTGCCGTTCACATACAATTCCTTTACATACACATTCTTCGGCGACCAATTATCTGCTACCATTTCAATAGCTTTTCCATTACTCATCCGAACAGTTATTGCCTCGACGCAAGGAGAACCGATGTTATACATATTGCTTGAAGGAGCCACCGGGTAAAAGCCTATGCAATTAAACATATACCAAGCCGACATCTGTCCGCAATCGTCATTGCCACTTAATGCATCCGGAGTATCGCCATAGAAACGGTCAACGATAGTACGGACCCACTTCTGACATTTCCAAGGTTCTTTCAAGTAATTATAAAGATACGCTACATGATGGCAAGGTTCATTTCCATGCCAATAGGCTCCGATACGGCCTTGAATATCATGTGCTCCCGGAATGTCATTCGGAAGCTCTACTGTAAATAGCTCATCCAACCGGTTGCGGAACCAATCTTCGCCAGCTTCGTTGATATATCCTTGTACATCTTGTGGTACGTACCAAGTATATTGTACAGTGAAGCCTTCTGTTATATCCCCCCATCCATTTACAGATCCGGGGCCCTGATAAGCTACCGGAGTAAACGGTGTACGCCAGTTTCCCTGACTGTCCTTGCCGCGCATATATTTCGTTTCCGGATCAATCAAAGTCTGATAAGAGAGTGCACAATTCAAGAAATAACGATAATCATCCTCTTTACCCAAAGCCTTCGCAGCCTGTGCCATACAATAATCATCATACGCATATTCCAATGTTTTAGACACTGATTCCGCCTCTTTATCGAAAGGCACATATCCCATCATACGATATTCCGGCAAACAGTCATAATTCGGATTCATCGCCGTGGTCTTCATAGCCTCATACGCACGTTCGTAATCGAACCCTTTTACTCCCTTCACAATCATGTCAGCCAATACGGAAACTGCATGATAACCAATCATACACCAAGTCTCATTTCCATAAAACGACCAGATAGGAAGCATTTTCTCCACACTCTTATCATAATGAGCCAGCATGGAATTGGCAATATCGGCATCCACTTCCTGCTGCACCAGATTGAACCAGGGATGCAAAGCCCGGTAGGTATCCCAAAGAGAGAATACCGTATAGTTGGTAAACCCTTCGGCTTTCTCTATATTTTTATCTAATCCTCGAAACTGCCCGTCTGCATCCTGAAAGATGAACGGATGCAAAGCCGCATGGTAAGCCGACGTATAGAATGTTCTTTTCGTTTTATGGTCAGCAGTAAGGGTATATTTTCCCAGTTCTTTTTCCCATAATGCTTCTCCTTTGGCTTTCAGATCATCGAAAGCGAGTCCGGCAAGTTCTGCCATATTGTTTTTTGCCCCGTTTGTGCTGACCGATGAAATAGCAGTTTTTACAATCACCTCCTCTCCGGCTTTTGTTTCAAAAGAAATACAAGCCATCAGATTCTTTCCCCAAGCCTCATAGCTGCTACGAAATCGGGAGGTATTGTAAATCACCGGCTTTTTATTCTGCATAAAGCGCAAGCCTGTCAACTTTTTAGAGAAAGTAGCCGTGAAATAGATATGCCGTTCCGGTCCCCAGCCTTTCACCAGTTTATATCCGGTGATGGTAGAATCATTTTCCATGCGCAGATTCGCCCATTCACAAGATTGCCATAAAGTATGGTTCATATCGATCATAATAAAAGCTTTATCCGATTGAGGATAGGTGAAGCGAAACATACCACTACGTACCCCCGACGTCATTTCAGCCTTTACTCCATAATCTGACAGTTCTACTGCATAATAATTAGGTGATGCCCATTCCTTTTCATGAGAATAACGTGAACGGTATCCCTTTTCCGGCTCTTCACGTGTCCCCGGATCCAGTTTCATCTCTCCTGTTCCGGGAATAAACAAAAAGTCTCCCAAATCAGGTATACCGGTCCCGCTTAAATGAGTCAGACTGAATCCCAACAAGGTGGAATGATTATATTTATAGCCGGAAGCCGCATCATAGTATTTACTATCTGTGTCCGGACTCATCTGAATTCCCCCGAAAGGAATCTGCGCACCCGGATACACATTACCATAACCATCTGTTCCCACAAAAGGATTCACATAATCAATCAGTTTCTCGGTTTGAGCCATGCCCGGCAAAATACTCACCAGACACGACCAAACCAAAAACAATCTCTTTTTACCCAATCTACTGACCATATTTATTCTTATTGTGCTTGTATATCTCCTACTGCAACTTGATATTCGTGCCACAGTTCATCAATATTATATTCGTCCCCCAAAACATGCTTGATAGCCCCATCAAACGACCAAGGGATAACCTCCAATGTACTCCGGTTAAACTTACGCAGAAATTCAGGATCTTTGTTGTCACGTAACCACACGAAGAAATAACCCGCCGTACGGTATCCGTCCATATAATTTCCACCTTTCGGACGGGCATTCGGTCCGTCAAATCCGCCGTTGGCTACACGTACGGCATCTGCCATGCCTTCAATAAATGCCCAGAACACACGATTGGTTCCGTAAGAGCCGATGCCTTGTGGTTCCAGCTGATAGGCGTGTGTCAGTTCGTGCAGCAATACTCCGCGCGTTTCGAAAAACAGCTTTGCCGTATCATTCTTCGCAAATGATTTCTCGATATGCCGCGTGCTGTAGAAGATAGTAACGTCTCCATTACCACCGCCTTTGGCAGAAACGCCTTCAATATCTTCCAACGTATAATGTATCTTGTTCACTGTCGGAATACTATCATCCGGAGAATTATAAAGGGTAGCCAATACCTCACGTGCCTGGGCCTTGATATACGATTCCGCATCGGGAATAATCCGATGATAGACATCAGAACCTTTCGTTTCCGGTGCTTTATCTTCAAACAGGATAGTGCCCACATTATATTTTCCCCATGTATCAGTCACAACTTCAGCCTGATTCTTTGAAGTTGCAGAACAAGCTCCCATAGCGATTAGCATACAGGTAACATAGACCAAGTTTCTCTTTTTCATATCTTTATCTTATTATTTATTGATTCCATCGGTTAACGAGTAAGGTTTGTCTCCTTTCGCCAGACCACGATGCTTGTTGGGCGATGCGGACATCTTAAACTCCAATACTCCACCTTTTAATATATCCTCGTGTGTAATGTACATCTTATCATATACTTTCCCGTTCAGCTTCAGAGACTGAACATAACGCTTCTTGTCACTGACGCCCGGTGCTTTGATCTCCAATGTATTGCCATTGGGAAGTTTCAGCTTCAGATAAGGCAAATACGGGGCTCCCAGTACATACTCGTCTGTTCCGGGACAAACCGGATAGAAGCCCATTACGGAGAAAAGGTACCAGGCAGACATCTGTCCGCAATCGTCATTTCCGCCCAGTCCGTTGATGTCATTACGATACATCTTATTCAGGATTTCACGCAACCAGTATTGTGTTTTCCAAGGTTCAGAGGTCCATGCATAGAGATAAGGAATATGATGACTGGGTTCATTGCCATGCACATATCCGCCAACCAGGCATTCTTTCGTTATATCTTCATTGTGTTCATAGTACTTTTCCGGCAGATGCATGGAGAACAACTTATCCAGTTTGTCTACGAACACTCTCTCTCCCCCCATCAGATCCATTATTCCAAATACGTCATGCGGCACATGGAAAGAAAAATTCCAGGAATTTCCCTCAATGAACCCCTCACCATAGGTCTGCAACACATCAAACTCCTTTTTGAATGAACCGTCACTAAATCGAGGACGGGCAAAACCAATCGTCGTGTCATAGATATTACGGTAGTTCAAGGCACGTTTCCGATATGTTTCGGCAATTTCTTTCTTTCCGGATTTTAAAGCAGTCTGATAGATGGTCCAGTCATCATACGCATATTCCAACGTGGAGGAAGCTGCCGTACCGCTTTTGTCCAGCGGGATATAGCCCAGTTTCATATAGTCCGCCACTCCTTCGTAATAAGGTACGGTAGAAGTACTGACCATTGCGTCCAAAGCCTCGTCTACATTGGAAAAAATTCCTTTAGTTATGGCATCCGCCAACACCGATACGGCATGGTAGCCACTCATACACCAGTTCTCATTACCCATCAGACTCCAGACAGGCAACATCCCGTGCACACTTTGCTGTTCATGCTTAATCATTGACTCCACCATGTCCACACTGCGTTCCGGCTTCACAAGATTCAGGAACGGATGTTCCGCACGGTAGGTATCCCAGAGTGAAAATATCGTGTAGTTGGTGAAGCCTTTTGCCTGATGGATATTGTGATCCAAGCCGCGATAAGATCCGTCCACGTCCATATAGACCGACGGATTAATCATCGTATGATAAAGCGAAGTGTAGAGCATTACTTTCTGATCTGCTGTTCCTTCCGCCTCAAAATGGTCGAGTTCATTGTTCCAGTCCGCTCGGGCAGCTTCTGCCAGTTCTTCAAAGCTTTTTCCGGAAGCTTCGGCATGTAGATTCTTGATAGCTCCCTCGGTACTGGCAGCCGACAGTGCCACCTTTACGACCAGTTCGGGTTCTTTAATCGTATCAAAATTGAAGTAAGCCACAATCTTGCGTCCTGTAATCTCCGGGAAGTTCTTTTCCATATTGAAACGGCGCCAGAAGCCATTGTAACGCACTCTCTCTTTGTCCTTATACCCATATTCCCTTATAGGTTGTGAAAGAGAAATTGCAAAATAAGTATAGTTGGTTCTTGCCCATCCGTTTGTTATGCGATAGCCCGTAAGCAAGGTATCATTTTCAACCCGCAGGTTTGCCCATAGTACCTTACCGTCATAATTATAGATACCATGTACCAAGTCTAGAATCAGATGACCGTCTTTTCCTTTCGGGAAGGTATATTTGTGTACACCCACACGTTGCGTTGCAGTCAACTGCGCCTTAATGCCATAATCATCCAGCATCACTTCATAATATCCGGGAGCAGCTTTTTCCGTGGCATGGCTGAAACGGGAACGGTATCCTTCGTCCGGGTAATCCGCCCTGCCGGGATTCAGTTTCAGTTCACCTACGGCAGGCATCAGTAAAATATCGCCCAGGTCCGAATGTCCGGTTCCGCTAAGGTGTGTATGGCTAAAACCCACAATTGTCTTATCACGATATTGATAACCGGCGCAATACTCATAGGCGTTCTTCTGATAGGCTCCGTTTACGTTATGTGGAATTGTGTCTGTATCCGGGCTCAACTGTACCCATCCGAAAGGTGTGCAAGCACCGGGAAAGGTATGCCCCATACCATTAGTACCAATTATCGGATTCACATAATCCACTGGTTGTTGAGCCATGGCGGACGATACTGTAACCGCCGCCATAGCCATTATCCCTAATCTCTTCTTTATACCCATATCCAGTTAGTTTTAGTCGCGAGAGAAAGAATACGGATAATCTGATTCATTCACACCTCTTCCCATATTGGGTTTATTATCCATATTAAATAGCAGTCGCCCGCCCTTTAATAAATCAAAATGGTTCAAATAGTTCTTCGTATAGTTCTTGCCATTATAGTTCAATGAACGGATATAACGGTTTTCATCACTGTTCTTGGGAGCAGAGATTTCCAGCTTCTTCCCGTTTTCCAATGTAATAGTTGTCTTTTTGAAATAGGGAGCTCCCAGCACATATTCATTGCTGCCCGGACATACCGGATAGAAGCCTAAGGCCGTAAAGACATACCAGGCGGAGGTCTGTCCGTTATCCTCATCACCACAATAGCCATCCGGGGTAGCAAAGTACAGGCGGGTCATCACCTCACGCAACCAGTATTGTGCTTTCCAGGGTTCGCCGGCATAATTATACAGGTAAATCATGTGTTGGATAGGTTGATTACCATGCGCGTAATTCCCCATATTGGCAATTTCCATTTCGCGGATTTCATGAATGACTCCACCGTAGTAACTGTCGTCGAATACCGGTGGAAGGCTGAATACGGAATCGAGCATACTGACAAACATCTTCTTACCGCCCATCAGGTCGACCAGTCCTTGTACGTCATGGAACACCGACCAGGTATAGTGCCAGCTATTTCCTTCGGTAAAGGCATCTCCCCATTTAAACGGATTGAAAGGAGACTGGAACGTACCGTCGACATTCTTTCCACGCATCAGTTTCGTTTTCGGATCAAACAGGTTGCGATAGTTCTGACTTCTTTTTTTATAAACTTCCAGTTCCTCGGCCGGGCGTCCCAGTTTCTCGCCCATACGATAGATACACCAGTCGTCGTATGCATATTCCAGCGTACGTGCGGCACTCTCATTGATCTTTACATCGTATGGTACATAACCCAGTTTATTGTAATATTCATATCCACGACGTCCGGTAGTAGAGACTCGCGGATGGACACTGTTGGCACCTGTCAGCAGTCCTTCATACATCGCATTTGCATCTGCTTTAGTAACCCCCTTCATAAAGGCATCCGCCACTACTGAAGCAGAGTTGTTGCCAACCATGCACCCTCTGTGTCCCGGACTGGCCCATTCGGGAAAGAAGCCGCTTTCCTGATAAGTATTCAGCAAGCCTTCCTGCATTTTTTCTCCCATAGAAGGATACACAAGGTTCACAAACGGGAACAGACAACGGAAGGTATCCCAAAATCCGGTATCAGTAAACATATAGCCCGGACGGACTTCGCCGTTATAAGGGCTGTAATGAACTGTTTCACCCTGCGCATTTACTTCATAGAACATACGGGGAAAAAGCACGGAACGATACAGGCAGGAGTAGAATGTACGCATACGGTTTTCATCGCTATCCTCTATCTTGATCCGTCCCAATACATCATTCCAGACTTTACGACCGGATTCCTTCGTTTGTTCAAAGGTCTTGTTGCCTATTTCTTTCAGGTTCAATTCAGCCTGTTCGGGACTTATGAAGGAAGAAGCCACTCTGGCATGCACCTGTTCGCCTTTCTTCGTGGCAAAACCGATGGCTGCGCCTACATGGTTGGATTGTAGTTCCAAATGTTTTTCCACAAGATGATAGTCTGCCCAAACTTTATTGAATGTGAAAGGTTTATCAAATTCTATCACAAAGTAGTTCTTAAAGTTTTGCGGTACACCGCCACTGTTGCGTGTCGTATATCCGACGATTTTATTTTCTTCAGGAATCACTTTGATATAGGAGCCACGATTAAAAGCATCTATGACAACATAAGCATCTTTCGTTTCGGGAAAAGTAAAACGGAAATGAGCACAACGTTCTGTCGGAGCAATTTCCGTTGTCAGATTATATTCTGACAGATAAACACTGTAATAATAAGGAGTTGCCTTCTCTGCCTTATGCGAGAACCAGCAGGCACGCTGTTCCTGTTCTATCTTTAATTGCCCTGTCATCGGCATGATTGAAAACTGTCCGTAGTCATTGATCCAGGGACTGGGCTGGTGGGTTTGCTTGAAGCCACGGATTTTATCCGAAGCGTAAGTATACGCCCAGCCATCACCCATTTTTCCAGTCTGCGGCATCCAGAAATTCATGCCCCACGGCAATGCGATAGCGGGGTATGTATTCCCATTGGATAACGAGATTTTAGAATCGGTTCCCATCAGGGGATTCACATAGTCGACAGGTTGCTTTTGGGCAAAAAGGAAAGCAGTGCCCAATAATAGGGCACCCCCGAGAGACAATAGTTTCTTTTTATTCATGGTTTGTGAATTAAGTATAATTATTATATATTACTTTATTCGGTGGTATTCATAAGCGAGCACGAAAAAAAATCTATTTATTGTTCATATTTAATCAACTGTAAGAACCATTTCACTTCATCCTCGTTTAGTTTTTGAACGTCTTTCAACAAAACAGGCAAGTTTTTGTAATTCTTCCAAAATTCAGCAGACAAGTCGTCCAAATTCTCAGGTGTATAACGTATAGCCTCCTTGATGCTGCCCAATTTACAAAAATCCGGTTGAAAAACAATATAAGAATTATGATATTTCAATTTCTCCATCGCCTTAGCAACACGTTTGGCTGCACCAGATAATCCATCCAAATTGACTTCGGAAGCAGGATATTCAATTGAAACCACTTTTTCTCTATTACAATCTTTCTGCGGAATATCTACTAACAGAGCGAATTCTTCATTCAGATAAACGAAATCTTGTTTCTGCCCGTCTACTGTCACACTTTGAGGTATAGCCGAAGTAAGAACCTTTACCTGATAAGAACGTTGTGCAGGCATTTCCTTATAAAAACCTTTACGCGGACTAATAGTTACCGTCAGTTTTGAGTCCGTCTTTTCAGAGTGAATAGCAGTCGTAGCAAATTCCTTCTGATAATTTTTATCATCACCATTGTCCTCGTATAATGTAAATTCGGAAGAAGTCTTACCCGGAATAACATTCAAGACAATCGTTTCATCCTTACCGTTCAGATTCATCACTTTATCATTATACATCGGCAGTACCGCACCTGCTTTAATATAAATGGGGTATTCGTCAAGAGCGAAATAACGAGTCAACACTTGTCCCCCTTGCAACGTCTTTCCGGAAGCAAATTCATACCATTGCCCCTTCGGGAGCCATACTTTCACTTCGGTATAACCATCTTTCATTGGTGAAGTCGCAGGAGCTACCATTACATCGTCACCAAACATATATTGATTGCGGTAATCATAAGCTTCTTGCATATCCGGATAATCATAGTACATTGGACGACAGAGTGACAAGCCTGTCTCATAAGCCTTACGAGCCATTGTATAGATATAAGGCACCATGTTATAACGCTGGCGAATGATACTACGCAAAATGTCTGATACTTCATTACTGAATACCCAAGGCTCTTTTGTCAAACCGGCAATCTTCGTACTATGTGAACGTAAAATAGGACTAAAAGCGCCAAATTGCATCCAACGGACATATAATTCCGGATCAATATGATCCACACCCTGATGACCTCCTATATCATGACTCCAATAACCATAAAGAACATTACTGGCAGTAGAGTTGAAATAAGTCTGATAATCGAGACTAGCCCAAGAAATAAACGTATCACCCGAAAAGCCCACCTGATAACGATGATTTCCAAGTCCACCCCAACGATGATAAATCAACGGACGCGTCTGACGTTCACGCTCCATTTGTGAGAAAAATATATAATTCAGCCACCAAGTATTACTTAAATTTTTTACTTCTTTATCAAATGGTTCTTGCTGCCAATCCAACCACCAAAAATCTATTCCGGCATTGTTCATAGGCATTAGAACATTCTTGAACATACTTTTTATGAAACTCTTTTTTGAAGATATCCAAGGTATTTCCTGTTTAGTAGCCGGATCCACTCCATTATCACGCGCCACAGCTTCATATTGTTCTTCGTAACTACGGACTCCTTCTGCAGGATGCAGGTTAAGGGTAACACGTAGTCCATTGTCAGCTTTCAAATCTTTAAGGAGTTTACGATAATCAGGAAATAACTCTTTGTTCCATGTCCATCCGGTCCAACTCCCCCGTCCCTTATCTGTATAATGCCAGTCCATATCTATTACAAGCACATCCAAAGGAATATTATAGTTTTCAAAATTCTTGCATAATTCTCGCAATTCATGATCACTATACATCCAGTAACGACTCCACCAATAACCGAAAGCATAACGGGGGGGAAGAGGCATACGACCAGCAAAAAGAGTGTAGTCTTTCAATGCAGCTTTATAATCATGTCCATAAGTCATAAAATACCAGTCTTGAGCCCCCTCGGCATGTTCACGAGTCTTCACCCAATTCCAGTTATCCGTATCACCATCGAAAAGAAAATTGTTGGAGTCATCTATGCAAGTCCATCCGTCTTTTGCAAGAAGCCCATCTTCCAAATCCGCTTTGTGCCCCCAACACTTATCCCCATCCCATCCGTCGAGTGTACGAGTCGTGCCTTTCAAATTATACTGTTGCTTCATACCTGGCTTCCAAACGAAAGCAGGTGTCAACCCTTTCATCGAAGAAATCTGAAGATTCTCGGCAGTGAAAGCACCACTATTTTTTTTATAACGCAGTTTCATTTTAGAGGTAGAAAGCTCAATCCATGCACCGTTCTTTAGTTTGAATTTAACTGCCGGATAATTACGTTCTACAGCCAAGAAAGAGTGTTGATTAATGAATTTACCATCAGGAGCATACTCCATACGAATTGTACCGTCAGAAATGACTGTAAAACGTACATTCGTATCCTCATAGGCAACGTTATTCAATTTTTCTTGTGCACCCAAAGAAATTGAAAAGAAGGTTATCAAAAAGAACAAGTAAAAGTTCTTCATCTGCTTAAATTTTGAATGATAAATAATATGTTTGGTTAAAAAATCAAAGCATCTCTTCCACTTTTTTTTGCAAAAATACAAAAAAGAAAGAAGAGATGTTTGAATTTACACAGAATCAATCTCTGGTAACATGAATGACAGCCGATTTCACACTGCCTTTTTCGGCTAAAGCAGTAGGAATAGACAAATCAATAGGAGTTGCAGTGATGCTAATAACAACATCGTAAGTCCCTACTTGTGTAAAGCCTACCTTTGTTAAGTAGTTTTTTAATTGAACTTTACTTATGGTCATACTCAACACATTAAGTTCTTTTTCAGCTGTCACTTCGTTGCTCAATACTTCTGTGACAGTATTTTCTGTAGCAGCATCACTGGCTTTAGTAAATGCTACTGTATATGCGGCATTACCTACATCTACCCAACGAAAAGCGATGAATTGAGGAGTTGTAAGATCTGTCATGTCCAGCGTATATTCATCGGTCTCTATAATTAAACTTTTAGGTGAAGGAACACCGGCCCCATCTTCGTCAACGCAAGACTGAAAGCCCACAAATAGTAGTAAAGATACTACCAAACGATAAAAATGTTTCATTGTAATCATGATTTATAGTATTCAAGTTTTGAAGCCGGAAAAATTCCGGCTTCCATTCTTTTATCAGTTTGCAGGAACAAACTCTGTATGCATATCTTTCACATCCAAACAGAAAGTAAACTTGTAACGACCACTTACAGTAGGAACCCATTTGACATCACCACCAGGATCTTGCAAACGATACTTATCCAAGTCATGATTTGTCAATGGGTCGGCAGCAGCCTCCGGAGCAAAGAAGAACGGATCTTCACCCCAACTTGGACCTCCAAGACTAATTTTTATTTCACCGCCAGCATTGAACTCACCTGTCCATGAATACAGATGCGGATTACGAGCATTTTCTATTTTGAAAAGACCATCTCCACTATTAAGATTCCAACCGACAGAACAACCATTACCTACCATATACATTATTTCCGGAACAGGAAGTTCTAAAATTTCCATCATGCGACAGTCATTGTAGTCATTATTAGTATCCACAATGAAAGTGCGACGTCCAGTTTCTGTATTAGTAAATTCTGTAATTTCACCCTCATTCAGATAGACCATATGAAGATCATCTCCACTATTACCGTAGGCTGGATAATCTCCACCAGCTACTGTAATAAAATGATATGTACAAGGAGTCACATCAAATGTACCTTCATAAATACCGGTTCCCATACTGCGTTGTCCCAGCCGTTGAGTTGAGACTTTCCCCTCATTATCTGTCATGTGAATGTAAATATAAGTCGGATACTTCTCATAACCCGACACAGTAAATTCTACCGTAGAAGATTCCGGCTTTATATATTTATCCGCATTATGAACGGTACAAACTACTTGTGCAGTAACTTTAACCTCTTGCCCCGGCAACACCCAAGTACCAATAATAGCATTAAGTTCATCATGCGTGAAACTCTTTTTCCGATCAGTATCCAATTCATAAAAATCGGTATTATTTGCACTTTTATTTGCCGTAGCATACAAACGTAACGAGTAGGTCACTAAGTCAGTCTCATTGACCGGACTACTAGCGGCATCCCAAGTAAAGGTTATCGCAGTTTCGTCTTCCTTTCCTTTATCCAACACCAGCTTATCGGTAGAAGCTACAATATGCATCTCGTCAGGCTGTTCGTCCAGCGTGAAGTACTCTGGATCTTCATTACAGGCTGTCGCCACTCCTAATATGCTGCACAGCCCCATTATCTGATAGAATATCTTCTTCATAATTTTTACTTCATTAAATGATTGACTATAATTCACTATTCGAGCCAGAACGGAGTTTGTACCAAATTCGGGTTCTTCTCATATTCATCAATAAAGACTGGCATCCAATAGTAGCATCTTTTCCATACACGAGTCTGATAAACGGTACGTTTGAAGAAAGTCTCATTGGTAGTTCCCTCTGAATTCATACCATAATCATCACCAATCATTTCCGGTGTATTTTCCACATCTCTCCAACGACGAAGATCGTACCAGCGATTGTTCTCCAAACAAAGTTCTACACGACGTTCAGCTTTGACAACTTTACGCACAGCTGCTTGCGTGTTCTCTATATGTATAAAATTCTCATCCAAGTCAGAGACAGCGTCAAATGTGTACTGACGCACACCTGCCCGTTCTCTTACCTTATTTAAATATTTTAAGCACAATTCACGGGCAGCACTTGTATCATAGGCCTCATTATTAGCTTCGGCATAATCCAAATAAGTGAAAGCCAACCGATAAGTGAAACCTTGACGACTAGTATGTACACCTGTTTTTTTGTTATCGGTCATACAAAGACTCTTACGAACCAAATAACCATTTTGAGGAGCATCATGAGGCGAGCTGGTACGAATATTGTCTTTTCCATTGTAGAAGAAGTCATACGGACGCTTCGCACATTCTTGCCAAGATCCATGGAAAGAAACAGCATTATAAAAACGAGGTTCGCGGTTGCAATACATCTTATAGATTCCGGCAGCAGTTATTTCTCCCTCTTTACCGGTACCATAAGACCAGCTAGTATTACGTTTATCTACATTTTCCGAGAATCCCTTTTCTGAATAAGATTCATCCTCAAGAATAGGTAATCCCCTTCTTGTGAAAAATGCATCAACCAATCCTTGATAGACTCCTTGACCACCACCGCCACTGAATTCACGTGTGGAAGCTCCATAAAGGAAAAAATCAAAGTAACCGTTTCCTTTTGTTACCGGGAAAGTAATTTCTCGGTTTCCTTCACTCCATTTCTTGATATGGACATTATAGGTAGACATGAATGGATCGTTCTCACCGGTAGGACCTGTTTCAACATACAGTTTGTATCCTGCTTTTTCCGCTTCATCAATACAAAGCTTGCAAGCCTCGGCTGCTTTTACCCATTTGTTGGGATCGTAAGTCGGATTGAATACCAGTTCCCCCGCTTTATTACGATAATCTTTGTACCATTCATTACCATTAACCAGAGGGCTAGCAGCAAACAATAACATACGAGAACGAACAGTCAGTGCCATAATCTTATTGATACGACCATATTTAGAAGGATCATCGTAGATAGCAGGCAGTGCATTTGCGGCCTCCAACATTTGTTGATCACAATAATCTACTACTTCATCAAAAGGACTTTGTCCAATCATCAAATCAGACAAGGTGAAATCACTAGGGGTGATATAATCCGGTTTAAAAGGAATAGCACCATAGTTTTCAGCCAACTGCCACCAAGCATAAGCAGTTAGGAACTTAACTTCCATCTTCATATTATCTATTTCACTCTGTGGCAAATCACTATCCGGCAAAGCATAGGCACGTTGTTGAAAAATATATCCGTGACGGATATATTGCGGCATCATACGCCAAAAATCGCCATCCCATGTCGAATTGACAGTCCATTCACCAAAGATTTTAGGAATGGTGGTTTTACCATCCCATTGCTCCCAGCGCTTTGAAGGAGTCAGGTCATCAGCAAACACTTCGTAACCATCTTTCCAGATACGCCATTTATCAGGCTCATGAATTGTGTTGTACACAAAAGCCAACCATTGATACACCTTATCTCTATTGGAAAACACCATTTCGATGTCCAGTTCCGTGTCAGGTTCTTTATCAAGATAATCTGCACACGAAGTATTTGTCGTAAGCAGCGAAGCCGCCATAAGACCCGCTACCATATATTTTGAAAAATTGAGATGTCTCATAAAATTGTTTTTGAGGTTTAGTTTAGAAATTAATATCAATACCAAACAAAATAGAACGGTTCATCGGATATTTCAAACCATTATTAGTACCAAGTTCCGGATCCCACAATTTGAAAGGAGAGAAACATAAGAGGTTGTTACCGCTGACAAATACGCGTGCCCCCTTAGAGTAAATTTTTTCCATCCATTTCTTCGGGAAAGTATATCCGATTTCTACAGTTTTCAAACGTAAGAAACTCATATCCTTCTTCCACCAAGTAGAAGCACGATAGTTGTTCTTGTTAGGACCATATGTAAGGCGAGGCCAAAAAGCATACGGATCTTGATTATCATCCGTCCAACGATCATCCAGATTTTCAGAATAAGCATTCCCCTGCACAGTTGTACCACTACCTGGCAAGAAGATGGTTGAATTACCAATCACACGATGAGCGTCGGCAGTACCTTGAAAGAAGAAATTAAAATCTATGTTCTTATAAGCTATAACACCGCCAAAACCGTAAACGATACGCGGATCTTCCGTTCCGCCAATATAACCTTCGTCTTCTTCAGTAATTTTACCGTCTCCATTCATATCAACATATTTAATGTCACCCGGATAAAGTTTGTCAGCACCCACCTCTTGTTTTGGAATACCGAATTTCAATGAACCATCAGACTCAAAATCGTCTGCAGTGAACAAACGTTCAGCGGTAAGCCCCCAAAGTTCATTCATAGAGCGCCCTGTCTGTCCGCGATAAGTACCAATTTTAGAAGGAGCCTCGTCATACTCGTCTACACGATTCTTGGCAAAAGTAAAATTCCCATAGAAAGATGTAAACCAGTCTTTATTAAGTTGCTTGTGCAAATTAATCGAAACCTCCATACCGCCATTCGTTACTTTTCCATAGTTAGCCCAAGGATTTGTGATGAAACCCGTTTGTGTAGGAATAATACGACGTTGCATAAAGATATTCTTACGTTTTTCACGGAAAACATCTACTGTAATATCCAACGCGTTCCACAAACCAACTTCCAGACCAAGATTTGATTTAGTAGCTGTTTCCCAAGTCAGATTTGTCACACCAATCTCGCCTTCTGTAATACCTTTATCGTAGTTCTTTTGTCCTGTAGTCCCCCAAGTATATCCGCTGGCATCTGTTTTTAGTGTAGTCAAATAAGCAAAACGACGACCACCAATATTATCGTTACCTGCTTGTCCCATACTAGCACGGAATTTAATCTTATCAAAAGTGTTTTTCAAAGGCTCCATCCACGGTTCTTCACTCATCAACCAACCTAATGCTACGGAAGGAAAGAAACCGAAACGATGACCTTTGGCGAAATTTTCCGAACCATTATAACCGAAGTTGAATTCAGCTACATAACGGCTATCGTATGTATAAGACAAACGTCCTGCAAACCCTTGTTTACGATAATCCTGAATAGAACCGTCGTCATAAGCCTGTTGATTATAAAGAAGCAAAGCATCAATATCGTTCTTTCCGAACTTACGGCTATAATTCAAGTTGAACTCAAAATAAACATTGGTATTACCATATTCAGTGCCGGTTTCACTACCCATTGATTCATCGCCCACATCATACGACGTATACACCAAATTACCTTCTGCATCACGCCCTGTCGCCGGATGTACGGTAGGAGTATTGCTGGTACGCGACCTCCTGCTACTGTTCCAACGGTCGAAACTGAAGATACCTTTAGCTTTCAATCCCGGCGTAATCTGTCTCAAGTCTTGTTCTACAGAAAATAAAGTCTGAATCTTGGACGAGGTAGTGAAGTCATACCCTCCCTGCGTCGCAGTCCTCCACGGGTTAGCTCTATTCATTTCACGAGGAATGGAACCGTCGCTATAACGTGCCGGGTGCACAAAAGGTAAAGTCTCGAAAGCTTCGGAAAAAGCTTGGTCTGTGCTGCAACGTTGTTTCCTGAAACGATTCAGAAAACCACCAATATTTACACGCATCAAGGTAGTTTTGGTTACGTTCATATCAATATTCGAACGCATATTGAACTGATTATTGTCCGTAGAATTATCTACCGGCAATGTTTTATCTTGTTGCAGAATACCCGACTCATTAAAATATGAAGCTACGATACAGTAACGCAAGAAATCAGAACCACCACTTACCTCCAAATTACCTTTGGTTGTGTAAGCATAATCTTTTGTAATTGCATCAATCCAGTTTACGTTCGGATAAAGATCGGGATCATATCCGCTACGGGTACGATCAATACGCGTTTGATCAAAAGGTAATATCGCTCCATCCTGTGCAGCCAGTTGGTTGAGTAACGTCATATAATCCGGTGCATCCAAAAAATCTGGGAATTTGGTAGGTTGATTAATAGAATGTTCTACGTGTACTCTTACCTGGGGTGCACCAATTTGACCGTGTTTCGTTGTGATGACGATTACACCATTAGCACCACGTACACCATACATGGCACTAGCCGACGCATCTTTCAAAATAGAAAAACTTTCAATCTCGGCTACATCTACGTTATTAAGATCTCGTGCAATACCATCCACCAAGATCAATGGAGAATTACTGCCCGAAAAAGAACTAATACCACGAATCCAGAAGTTAGAATCATCATACCCCGGTTCACCACTACGCTGAATAGCAATTACACCACTTAACTTACCCGCTAAGTTGTTACTTAATGTACGACTTGTACCAAATTGCAGTTGCTGTGGTTGAATCGTCTCAATAGAACCGATGATAGACGCTTTCTTCTGGCTACCATAACCGGTAATTACAACTTCCTCCAACTCCGAAGCGTCTTCCTCCAGAACTACATTGAGTAACTTCGATCCATTTAACGAAACAGATTTCTTCTTAAATCCAATATAAGAAAACTCCAATGTAGAATTTTTGGCCGGAACGGTTATTTGAAACAAACCGTCAACATCTGTCACTGCCCCCGAAGGGTTTGCAACATTAGCTACAACAATCGTTACTCCCGGCAATGGATTCTTATCCTTATCAGTAACCATTCCCGTTACACGAACTCCTTTCTGCTGTTGCACTTCCAAAGTACTCTCTACGGAAGCTTCCCGCAAAGATGCAGCCATACCATCAGTTGGCAAACTCCAAACTGGGACAGCTAGAGAAGCAAAAAAGAATGTTCCCAAAATGCTTTGAATTACATTTTTCATACTTTAATGTATAATTAAGGTTAATATTAATTTTAAGTTTAACATATAAATAAGATCTTTTGAGTCCTGCGTTTTACAGGATATGGGTATATTCAAATATTAAATCAAACTACCTTCCAGTTCTTAATAAATGAGGAGCGATGCGCATTGGCATCGGAGTATAAGAAGGCGGTGTATAAGGAGATAAATTTCCTCCTACTCCAAATTCTTCTGCTGCTCCCGGTTCCATTATACGGAGATCGATAAGCGGCGGAACCGTATTATCATCCTTGATGAACAACATGCCGTCGCCCGTCCCGTCATGTCCACCACTAATAGTAGGCACTGCCCCCCATGGATTACGCATGACGAAAAGCATCGTATCATCCACAGGCAAAGACACGGTATAAGCATGTGCAGAAACAGTTTTATACTTACCATCGACAGGAACATCGCTTTTAGTGAATCCTCCTACCACCAGTTTTCCTCTCTTCAGTGAAACCGACACGGCACGTTGCAGCTCGGCAGGAGTTAATTTTTCCGGAGCAAAAGCAAAACTGGAGCCATTACCGGTGATGATAGCTGCTGCATATTCCGAACCGATACCGCCAATGTCCGACGTGTTTCTAAACGCTTGAAACCACTTGATGACTGCCTTTTCAAGAACAGTAGACCATGTGGGCTGACCGCTCTTGCCGGAACTTGCACCCAAACTTCCACTCGTACCCACGAACAGATTACTTACTCCGACTTCGATCTGCTGTCCTTTCGGATCGTACAGCTTCACCGTAAATGTCTGGTTGCCATTATTCTTAATAATATTCTTGATAAATCCCGGATAAACGTAAGACAAAGAACCCATCACCGCACACAAACAGCAGTCACCAATGGAATGTTGGTTTACATCTGCCGGACAAGGTTCGCCAAAAGGATAAAGATTGGAGACTTGGAAACCAGCCCAACTCAATCCGGCAAAAGTATCCGGTTCTTTATTCGGATCTTTCAACCATAGCAATTTTTCCTGCGTAACGGACAAATCCGACTCGGCATGCTGAGTCCCCATCACATTATCCGGACTATACGTACTTCCGGAAGATTTCGACATCAAATCATCAATGTCTCCAACGAAAGCAGATGCTGCCAACGACAACTCTGCGAGTTGAGTAGAACTTGCCCCATGATTACTTTGTATGCTCAATCTATAATATCTATATTCTTCTTCATTTTCTACAGCATACGTTTTCGTCTGTTTTCGTTCTGCGAAAGTCTGATCTTTCTGAGTGTCCAGTACTACCCATTTTTGATTGTCAGAAGAACCGGATAATGTCCACGATTTCGGATCTGCTTCCGGAGAATCAGCTGCCGATGTAAGTGAATAGGATTTTACTGTGACACTACTGTTTCCATTCCAATTTATATTCACATTACTATGATAAGTAACGTACTTTGTGTCTAAATCATTATCTACTAACTTTCCAACTTCCGACCCAACAGGTGCATCCGAATATTGAGTCCAAAGAGTTCCGCCACAAAGCATATTGGAATTATTGGCATCTAATGCCCAATAAGTCTGAAAGAAAGCTCTTCCTTTTCCTTGTTCATCATCATCTGAACAGCTAGCAGCACAAAACGACAATAATAAAATTGAAAATAGAAATCCACTTTTCATAAGAAAAGAATCGGTGTTCATCTTCCACCGCAACGATTTCGCGTGATGTTTTTTCATTCTAAATACATTCATTTTACTTGTTTATTAAGGTTACTAAATACATTTGTATTCTTAACTATGCATATATTTTTCTTGTTAACGAAAGCAAAATAAGTTCTTTTTCACCTATTACATATACTCTGCCGTGACAAAATGAAGACAAAATTTCGTTGACAAAGAAACGCACAACAAGTACAATAAGAGCACAAAATAAAATTCTTATATTCAACACATTAAGAATTACTAAATACAATAAAAGCACAACAAGAGAACACAAGAGAAAAGCATTAATTCAAATCTGCATTATCTTTTCAAACCCGAACCAAATGGAGTAAGGTACCGATTCCACTATTAATAGACGTAAAAAGACAAGCTATAATAATAAAACGATTTGCCTAAGAATATATAACTTACCGGCAGGTATTTTTCCCAATACCTGCCGGCGATAAAATCAATTCTGTTTTTTTTCCCATACAGCTAAACGAGCATACAGTTCTACAAGTGCACCTTGATGTAGAATCTGCCATTTATTGCCACCGTCCTCTGTTGGAATATCTCCACTTAAACCACTTAAATCCTCATTATTAATCAACCCATTATTATGATGTGCTTTGCTAAACCAGGCGTGTAACATCGTACTACGTATATCTTCCAAATACAATGAGTTCTTGTCAATGGAATAAAGTTCGAAAAATCCGCGGCACATAATAGTATTAAACCATGCGTGTCCGGGCGACAAGACTTTAAAATCACGTTTCAAAATATCCGAATAAAACTGTTTAAACCACTTATTATGACAAGCTTCCGCTATTTGTTTTGCTAAATTCAAATAAGAATCCTCATGCGTTATTTTATAAAGAAGACAAGCCAACTGCAAAGGCTGACCAGAATTATAAGAGTACTTATTCTTCTCTATGTTACCTACTTGAGTGGGATCACCATCTTTAGGAGAAGCGTTATCATAATACAAATGATCACTAGGATCATACATATAAGTCTGCAACCAGTTAAAACATTCTTTTGCTTTATCCAAATAAATTTGTTTGTCAGTTAACTGATATAAAATACAACTCAATACCCCTGTCGGAGCTGTAGAGCAAGTATTCTTCGACCTACTAGGTTCGTTCAATTCTCTCCAATGTACTCCGCCACCACAAGTTTCATCCCACCCATACTGTGCTAAATAATTCCACACAGCCTCAGCCTGAGTCAAATAACGTTTATCTCTAGTAATAATATACCATTCCGCCATATCAAGTCCAATCCATACATTATCATCATAAAAACGCTCGTTGCCAGCTGCCGGATACACACTATATGCAGTACGTCCACGATCTGCTATCCAAAAAGCCTGAATACCACTGAACATATCATTGTCCAAAGACTCATAGTGCCGTTCCTGCCCTGTACCAAGAGAAGCTTCTCTCATTGCCACAAACGCAGACAATCCACTACCTTGTCCCCATACAAGTGCGTCTCCATCCCAATAACCGTCAGCCTTAGGATACCATGTCTGCCAACACGTCCGAGGCCCCTTGTGATAATAATACTCTATAACCTTTGTCATCAAGGTATGAGCACAATCAAACATTTTCATTTGTGCATATTCAAAGGTTGCCGCTTCCTGACTTTTACTCTCCGACCGCAAACCATTGACTCCCACTAAAGTGACCGCTACCTCATACGTTCCCTCTGAAGGTACTTGTAGCAAATAATTTGCTCCGTTTTTGTATTTGACATCATTACCATTTAATAAAACAATGCTCCATTCCTGCGTCTTTCCGGTGTCTATCCTCCGATAAGCTATTTCTATCTGGAGATCTTTCACATAGGTTTTCCTCACAAAATTCACAACCAGCTCTTTCTCCCTATTTGTATTCAACACTTCCAGTTGCTCCACCGGATCAATTTTTTGGAGAAAGTTTTCCTCTTCTTTACTATCTTCACTACACGACTGCATGGTAGTCCCAACCACAAATAGAACTATCAATATACCAATTATCTTTTCCATATATTTTTTCATTTATTATTTCCCAACGAGGTGGTAGCCTGTTTACAATCCGACTTCAATACCTTCTGTCAGATTACCACTAGCCAGTCGAATACCTTGTTTAGTTATCACCTTGACAATTGCCATCCCTTTATTCTCCAGTTCTCTTTTTCCTGTTTTTCCAACCAGTTTCACCATGACTTTGTTACCATTACGTTCTGCTGTAAACTGTTGTAAACTATAATCACCTTTTTGGTATGACCAGCCGTCTCCATCATCCCAATACATACTTCCGGAAGCCTTGCCTTGCTCATCCAAACAGACCAAAAGCATCAAAGGATCCAGTGAATTTTCAGTGGTATTCTGTATTATCTTGCCGGTAGGAATGATAGAACCACCACGAATCTTTAATTTTGCCTGATATTTACCATCCTTATCCCCGTCTACTAGTGACAAATCCTCCCATATTCCTTTAGGAAGCGCCGTTTTTTTAGCAAATGAAGGGATTACCAACAGGTCATCACCAACCAGAAATGCTTTTTCTTCCGCTCTTAACGAAAGATCTTTTGGATCAGCAAAGAATATCGGACGCATGATAGGCATACCTGTTGTGGAAGCCTCATGCAAAAGAGTATAATAATAAGGTAGCAAAATATATCTGCGTTCCAAAGCAATACGGGAAACCTCTTCTATTTCTTTTCCAAAAGCCCAAGGCTCTTTATTGTTGGTTCCGGCACAAGCATGACCGCGAGAAAACGGGTAAAAAGCTCCCAGCGCAATCCAATTCCCGAACAAATCGGCATCTGCATGGAACAAGAAGCCACCAATGTCAGCACCACTCATAGGTTGTCCCGACAGTCCCAATGTTAACGACATAGGTACAGACATCTCCATATGCTCACGACTGGAACCATTGTCACCTGTCCATGTTGCGGCATAACGCTGCCCTCCCAAAAAATTAGAACGAGTCAGAATAAAAGGACGTTTCTTAGGTTGCGCGGCTAACATTCCTTCTCTTGATGACTTAACCATTAAGAACCCGTAAACATTATGATATTGCAAATGAGTTCCGGCAGGAATTCCATTTCCACCTCTATGCAAATTACCTTCCGGCATCGTTCCGGTAGATGTATTACTCACTTGCGGTTCGTTCACATCGTTCCAAACCCCATCTACGCCTTGCGCCATAAAGTCTTTATAAAGTCCGCCCCACCACTGGCAAACTTTAGGATCTGTGAAATCCGGCCATGCCACTTTCCCCGGCCATGCATCACCGTTATATTCTTTTCCATCGGCAGTTTTTACCCAAACATCATTTGCTGTTCCCGAATCATAGACAGAATAACCAGTTTCAGCTTTAGCTCCCGGATCAATCATCCATACCGAATGGAACCCACGCAGATGCAAGTCTCGATTTACAGCTTTTGGATCAGGAAAAGCTTGTGGATTAAACGTGAATATACGATAACCATCCATATAATCAATGTCCATCCAGATTACATCACACGGAATACGCTTGTAACGAAGCGTATCGGCAATTTCTATCACACGACTGTCAGGCGAATAAGAAAAACGGCATTGCTGGTAACCCAAAGCCCAGCGCGGAACCATCGGCATAGTACCGGTTAGTTCGGATAATCCTCGAACAACAGCCTGCGGTGATTCTCTGTCAATGATAAATACACGAAAAAGCTCCCCTTCACTTCTTAATTCTATTTTCTCATCTGTACTGCTTAATTCAGCTTTCCAAGTAGTATCAAACAAAATACCAAAGGCGGTTCCATCCTTCCTGACTCCCATCATCCATGGATGTGACTGATACAAACGCGTTCCATTATCAACTCCGTATGCTCCGGAATCGGTATTCCACAGTTTTATGGTTTTTCCGTTTCTTAAAAGAGATCCGGTAACTTCTCCGCCTCCGTAGATACTCGTACCTTCCGGTATGATTAATGATGCATTCGCTTTACCGTCAGTCAGTGAAAAATCGGGAACCAGCTCCCACCCGGAAGAAAGTGCCCCCTGTTCGCGAGGTTCTTTTTCAATTGCAAAAGAAGGTACTTTCTTGGCATCAAAGCCATCAGGTACAAATTTGGCAATTCCATTTCCTACCATAACGCTACGCGCGACATTTACCTTCCTCGTAGAGGCATTAATTGACAAAGACAATGTTACGAGCAAACTAATTGCTACAGTCTTAATGCAGTTTTGTTTCATGATTTCTTAATTAATGATTCTGTTGAATACATATCCTTCAATGGCTAAGTACAAAGCGAATTAAACACTTTTTCACTCATTAATCATCCTCTGAAATGACAAAATGCTGGCAAAATCACATTGGTCAAAAGACACATAACATGTACAATGGGAGCACATTATAAACAAAACATTTACAATGTGTTACAATATATTGTGTATAATGAGCGCACAATATAAAGTACAAGAAAACTACGGTTTCTTATGCTGTTCTCGATAATCCTTAGGTGTCATACCGAATTTTTTAGCAAATTCTTTGTAAAAATAGGAACGACTTGATATCCCCACATCAGCAATAACGTCCTGAATAGAAAGATCTTCCTCTCTCAAAAGGCGCGCAGCTTTCTCCATTCGATAGTTTTTAATCAGATCACTAGGAGCAATGGGAGATATTTCCTTAAACTTACGATAAAACTGGCGCGGACTCATTGCCATACGATCGGCTATCAATGTTGAACCCAATTCTTCCTCTTCAAGATTCTGTTCAATCACTTGCAAAAGTTTACGGATAAAATAAGCCTGTTCTGCTGTAGTACACACTATTTGCCCTGCCAATTCACCCAAATCTTCCAAATAAATTTGTTTGGCTTCCCGCTTACCATAAATAGCTTTATGAACATCTTCTTTCAGAAAGAGAATATCATAGGGTAGTACAATATAGGAATCGGACCATTTAATCAGTTCGCGCTGAATAACCGAACTTGCTTTCCATGTCAGCAAAGGAATAAAAGCTGTTTTCGCTAAAGCCGAGCGATTCTTTCCAACATATTCCATAAACGTACTCTCCTCTTCCGCATACATAGCCATATCAACTAAAAAAACAGCAGGAACCGAACGATGAATTTCCTCAAATGCCACCTGTACACTTTTCACCGAATGTATCAAATATTCTTCAGAAAATAATCCTGTTATCAACCAAACCATTTCTTCACGATCTTCTAATAAAAGAATCGTTTTCTTTTCACTCGATTGATTTTCAATTAATGTGGCGGGATTGAAAGTAAGCATCAGGCTATGTTGAGCACTGTCAGATTCTACATAACGAACAACTGTATGAAGTTGCTCTAAAGCTGATTGCACAAAACAAAGCATCAACTGAATACCGAAAAACCGATCAATATCTTCTTTATTAAACACAGAAGAAGGAGTTCCGGTCAGTTGTTGTTGTAGTTCTTTAAGCACATCAACCGTACCAGATATTATTAACGACATCTTGCCGTTTTCTTCCTGCACACTAACCGTAATTCTGCCTGACGATGTTTTCTGACAAACAAACTGGTAACAATAATAAAGAATACAACGTAAAGCATTTTTATAGACCGGAAAAGTAAAATTCGCAGGAATCAGAGATTGTACCAAAGTAACATCTACTCCTTCTGACTTCAACGTGCGAAGTACTTCCATAGATAACTCCTGTATACACATACGGGCAGACAAAACAAAGGTAGTAGGATAAAAATGCTTCAGTTTCTCTGAATAAAGAGTCTCTGGCCGGAAAAGAGCACTCATCGCTGTTTCACGTATTAACTCCACTTGCTTACGACGTTGTTCATAAGAAGCGTTTTCTGCACGTAGCTGATCGCAAGCATGGTAAATGAGGGTAAAACTATCCAATAAGTCACGATTATAACTACTACTTTCCAGCACCTTTTTATTATTTTCCGTATTGAGCAACCGTTTCAGTATACGTTCATGAAGGATATATTTACGAAGTAAATGAAACAAATAAACCACAAAGAGCACTATTAATAAAATATAAAGGAGATAAGCCCATAGCGACTGATACCACGGTGGAAGAATATGTATGGGAATGGAAAAGAATTTATACTCCGTATCGAACACATCTTTCTTATAACGGACTTTAAAAATATAATCACCCGCAGGCACATCAGTATATGAAGCCTCATTGATGCTGCTGAATGAAGTCCATTGGTTATCATATCCTTCCAGGATGAATGAATATTCCACTTCTTTCCCGGTCAAATAATCAGGTACGGTAAAAGAAAGAGAGAAAGAAGTTTCCGCTCCTTCCAATTGCAGACTTTTTCCATCTTCCGTATAATAATCACCTAAATTTACTGCTGTCCGCCCAAGCCACAACCGACGTAACACAATATCCGGATAAAACTCAGGGGCAGCCGCCACTTTACGATCCAGATAAAGCAGTCCATCAATTCCTCCAAAGAAAAGACTACCTGTATAAGGACACTGATAATAGGCATCATCACTAAACTCTCCTATTTGCACACCGGCACTGTAATAATAATCATGCGACGAGCCATTTTTCGGATTATATTTGATAAGTCCGCGATTAGTACCCAGCCAAAGGAAGCCATTGCCATCTTCTTGTATACCATGTATCATATCATTAAGAAGTCCCTGCTCCCTACCGATATAAGTAGCTTCTATCTTCTTTCCGCAAAATGAAAGACAAACCAAACCAGAAGTTGTGCCTACATACATTTTACCATCTTGAGTGCGGTACAAACTTAATATATCGTCTACCGACTTGCGCAGCTTTTCTTTCAAAGAGATGACCTGATATTCTTCCGTTCGTTTATCGAAACGAACAAGTCCTTTTTCACGACTGCCTAACCATAAGATAGAATCCCCCTCCGCCAACATGGGATAAAACATCATAATCTCCCGTTGCTCATGAAAAAAATGATAACGTTTTTGCTGACGTATATTAATAGTCCCCGCTTTCTTTTCAAGCACCATTTTATAAAAACCATCTACCGCCGTTACAGCATACAACACACTATCATTTTCTTCATAAATATCGTGTATCTCAATAACAGGTCGACCGGAAGAATATCCTACCGAATGCACAGCATCATCTCTGAATGAATAATAAAATAATCCCGGATTTCCCGCCCCTATCCAGAAGCCATCCATATAGCGGCTTTGGGCTAGTTTATAAACGTGAAACTCATGATTCCATTTAATATATGATGACATTACCTGTTTCTCTCCAGGAGAATAAACCATAGCTCTCCCAAGAGGATTTCCTACTGTTTGATGATAATCAGGCAAATGTAAAAGCCCATCTCCCTTTGTTCCAAACCATAATCCCCCATATTTATCTGTTAGTATCGAACGTACTTGTCTACTTAAATTAGGTGACATACGATTCAGCATCAAATTGGTAGCAATCGAATATTTTTTGGCATACATCACAGCTCCCTGCCCGTCCGACGCAATCCAAAGCAACCCTTGACGCGGTTCCCTATAAATTCCATAGATACGGATATTACGATTGACGATCTCTTCTTCATACTTTTTGGAAGTACGTAAACGAATCAATCCATTTGCACGAAATCCAATGATAATATCTTCATAAAAAGGAACAATCCCTGTTATTACTCCATATTTCTGAACGAGTGATGAAAGATTACGAATATAAATCTTGGATTTACGAGAGATATCATACATATATAAATCTCTGTCACAATCTACGAAACAAAAGATACCATTCTGATAGAAAATATCTTCAATTGCTTTCGAATGAAACTTGTTTGTTGAGACAGATGATTTCACCGACAAACTATCCGTATCAAACCTATTGAGTGAGTAATTTAGAATTTGTCCCGTGTTAGGTGGAAATACCCAAAGCCCCCCATCATCGGTCACAAATGCACGTCGCTCCATACTATCCACTGGCAGAACTGAAGTTTGTACCCGGATAAAATCTTGATGATGCATATTATAATAGTAAATTCCGTCTCCGGTAAGTATCCAAGTGTTTCCCTGATTATTGGAATGAACATAATAATCGCCTGAAAAATCATAGTTGGCTACCACTTGCCTCGCCTTTTGTGAAAAGCGGTTTACTCCCAAATGGGTAGAAATCCATAAGCAACTGTTATCTGCCTGCGAAATAGAATGAATCACGTTATTACTTAACGTTTTGCTTTCAGAAAAATCAGAGCGAAACACTTCCATCGTCTTTCCATCCCAACAGTTTACCCCATCATACGTGCCAAACCACATCAGTCCCACATTATCTTGAAAAAGACAAAGCACTGCACTATTGGATAGCCCCTGCTGATAATCTACTTTCGAAAAGAAATAAGTATCATTATCAGCTACGGCAGCCAATGACCCCATCATTATAAATAATGCAATCAGTTTTATTCTCATGTCGTAAGTTTATCAATAAGCTGTTCAAAATCTGTTAGGTCTCTTGCTGATACTGTTACGGACATTAGCAACATTGCTGGCAACACTTGTACTGTTTGCATGTTTTTCAATTTGTTAGTTTCTTCCTAGTCTCAACAGAAGTGTATACACAAAAGAAGCGCGAGACCGCTAAACTTATATCCAAGTGCAGGTTCTGGACTACCTCTGTGTTGAATACAAGCAAAACAGCTCACGCCCTTGACTGTATATCAACACCTAGGTGCAACATACAAACCAAAGGGAGAACGTTTTGTTTATTTCCTCAACACAGCTCGAATTGTCCAGATTCGCACTTGAGAAAAAGCACTAAACGCTTCCTTATAATTAAGACGTCCTAAAGGACAGTACAAATATACTACAATTTTTCTTTAATTGTGCTTTTCATATATCAAATCTACATATCTAAGCCGTTTGTTTATCATTGATATAAGGCCTATAAAACTTTGCATATCAATTGATATTCTTGCGTCATATCTATTCTAACGAAGCAGAGAAGTAAGCTATTAATAGAAAAGTTGCTTTTGATTAAGTCCAAACCTTCTTTTTATTAACAGTAAAGTTGCTTTTCATCCCTTCCGATCTATAAATGCAAGCTTGCATTTTAAGTTTGTAAATAACAAAAGAGAAGTTTATTATTGGACGAAAGGAAGTTTAGACTTAATCAAAAGAAACTTTATTGTTAATACTCAAGGAGAAGAGTAACTATTATCATTCAGTGGATATCATCCTAATAAAAAAGTCTCGTATATCATGTGAGACAACTTATTCAGTTATCTTTATGATATACGAGACTCAAATGTTATAAATAAAATCCTATTTTACAGGATATTATTTTGCTAATTCATTAATCACATCCATTATCTTCTGACCGATTTCCTCGGCAGCTTCCATGGTAGAAGCTTCACTATACACACGGATGATCGGCTCTGTGTTACTCTTGCGCAAATGTACCCATTTGTCGGCAAAGTCAATCTTCACACCATCGATATCGTTGATTTCTTCGTTCTTATAGATTTCTTTCACTTTGGCAAGGATGGCATCTACATCGATTTCCGGAGTCAAGTCTACACGGTTTTTAGCAATGAAGTAAGGAGGATAAGTAGCACGGAGCTCGCTAACCTTCTTTCCTTCGTGAGCCAGATGGCTAAGGAATAATGCGATGCCTACCAATGCATCACGTCCGTAGTGACTGGCAGGATAGATTACTCCACCATTTCCCTCACCGCCGATAACGGCATTGGTTGCTTTCATTTTCGTTACAACATTTACTTCACCTACGGCAGAAGCGCTGTATTCCATTCCATACTTGCGAGTTACATCACGCAAAGCACGGGTAGAACTCAAATTAGAAACAGTGTTACCGGGAGTATGTTTCAGTACATAGTCGGCAACAGTAACCAGTGTATATTCTTCACCGTACATTACGCCATTCTCGCAGATCATTGCCAGACGGTCAACGTCAGGGTCTACAACGAAGGCTACATCGGCTTTTCCACCCTTCATTAAGTTCATGATGTCACCGAGGTTCTTTTCAAGCGGTTCGGGGTTATGTTGAAAGTTTCCAGTAGGCTCACAGTAAAGCTTATCTACATGTTTCACACCCAAACGTTCGAGAAGTTCGGGAAGAATAATACCGCCTACCGAGTTTACACAGTCAATGGCTACACGGAAATCTGCTTTTTTGATAGCTTCTACATCTACCAGGTCGAGAGCCAATACACTGTCGATATGTTTCTGATTATAAGTCAGATCTTTGCGATAAGAGCCCAAGTGATCTACATCGGCATAGTCAAATTCTTCTGCTTCAGCAATACGAAGCACTTCATTGCCTTCAGCTGCATTCAAAAATTCGCCATGTTCATTCAGTAACTTCAGTGCATTCCACTGTTTAGGGTTATGAGAAGCTGTCAGGATGATACCGCCACAAGCGCCTTCCATTGTCACAGCAAGTTCTGTGGTCGGAGTAGAAGCAAGATCAATATCTACTACATCCCAGCCCATTCCCATTAATGTGCCGACTACTACGTTTTTTACCATTTCACCCGAGATGCGGGCATCGCGTCCCACAACAATCTTGTTGCTCTTCGCTTTGCAAGTCTTACGAATCAATGTAGCATAAGCCGAGGTAAATTTTACAATGTCAAGCGGGTTCAGTCCTTCCCCCGCTCCTCCGCCGATGGTTCCGCGGATTCCAGAGATAGATTTGATTAGAGTCATATTTTTTTAACTAAAAGATTTATCTAATGTTAGTGCTTTAGCTTTTTGCTTTCTCAAACTTACGGATATCATAGAAATAAGGATTGACATATTGTTGTGCAGTTGTATGTCCCATCTTAGAAGGTACAATCAGGCGTACATGCGCATTATTACGCAAATAAGGTAAGGCAATCAACCATCCGGATGGAATTGCAGTTCCATAGCCATTACTATTCCATAATAAATCATATTCCAAACTACCGGATAAAACGATTCCATAAACAGTAGACGCCTTTTGTACATAACGGAATGTTAATGGAAACTTATAATAATCAGGAGCATCCATCCATTCTTCTAAAGGTACATTGAAACAAGTAACCTCTCCTGTCATCATATCCTTTTCTACATAACGAGTACAAATGACATTATCATTAGCAAAAGTATCTACTTCATTAATAAACTCAACCCCATTCTCATCTTCCTCTTTCCCGCCACGATCTACGATCTGCATATATACGCCATTGGAAAAAGCAACATATTCGTCATATCCATCCCCAGCTTCTTTTGAAGCCGTAACAGTATCCCGTTCGAACTCTTCCAGTGAAATGACACGAATATCATTATCTTTGATGAACTTATTCACCGCATTTTTCTCGTCTTCCAGCATTTCTGCATAAGTCTTCGAATCGTCGCATGCCTGGAACAGACTTCCGGCGGTTAACAAAGAGAGAAATAAAAATACAAGTTTCTTCATTATCTGTTATTTAGCTATATTCTGCACAAATGTATCTCAAAATCATTAAAAGTTGAAAGGGGGAAGTTGAAAGTTCGTATCTTTTAACCTTTCCATATTCACTTTTAACCTTCCATCTTTAGCTTTTTGCTGTTAACAAAGGTTTATACTTCTCAAGCGCTTTCTCAAAGACCGCTTTTGCCTCTTCCATCGTTCCGAAAAACTCACCGCCCGAAGCGTTCAAATGTCCGCCACCGTTGAAAAATTCAGCGGCTAACTGATTACATGGAAAGGTTCCTACCGAACGAAGGGAGATTTTAATCATCGGCTTCTCCGTATCTTCCCGCAAGAAGCAGGAGAAACAAACATTCTTGATGGAAAGGGGGATGTTTACGAAGCCTTCGCTATCACCTTTTATATAGTTGAACTTACTTTGCTCGGCTTTTGTCAATGTGATTAATGCCGAATTACAATCCGGATAAACAGTCATATTCGACAATACATAGCCCATCAAACGCAAACGGCTCTCCGAATAGGTATTGTACACCTTACGATAAATATCATCTTTATCGATTCCTTTGGAAAGTAGTTCGCTAATGATAAAATAAATTTCCCGGTTATTCGAATTATAAGTGAATCCTCCTGTATCCGTCATCATGCCTGTGTAGATACATTCTGCGCCTTCCTTCGAGATATCACTGAAATATCCCATACGACAAATCAGCCGGAATATTAATTCGGAAGTAGAAGAAATCTTAGGATAGGACATTACAATCTTACAGAAATCTTCGGGATACAGGTGATGATCGATCATGATTTTACGCGCAGGAGATGCAGCTACAGCGTCTGCCATATCGTCAATACGCTTCAGTGCATTGAAGTCGAGACAACAGATTACGTCAGCTTCGGCTATCAACTTATCGGCAAAATCTTTGTAACGGTCATACAAAAGAATATCCTTACTGCCCGGCATCCATCGCAAGAAATCGGGAAAGGCATTCGGCACAATTACGTTTACTGTTTTTTCCTGTGAATCCAGGAAATGATACAATCCCAATGATGAACCAATAGCGTCGCCGTCAGGAGAAACATGGGATACAATTACTATTTTGTCAGCTCGTTCAAACCATTTGGAAAAATGGTCTATTTTGGCTTGTTCAATTACTTTCGTCAACATACTCTTAAACTTTATCAAGGTGCAAATGTACGATAAATCTTTGTACTTAGAGCAAAAAGTGGACAGAACCTTCGTCAGACAAAGAGATAAATCGCAGACCGGATTTCTTGCATTCGCTTTCAAGTAGGTGTTTGCGGTATTCCGAGAGGGACGCGTCCAATATGACGTAAGAGAAAGAAAAGACTTGGGCGAGTTCTTCCAGATGACCGTCATATCCTTTGCATAAGTAAAGATACTGAATATATAACGGAGAAACGGTAGATTTGTTTCGCCAACGGTTATCGTTTATGACACATACACGACAACCATGATAGGATATAATCTGCTGTTGACGGTTAAGTTCAGCGTGCCGGCAATCAGCCGTTATTTCTTGGGGAGGAAGAAGGTGATGACGCTTCCAATAGTTAGCTGTCATGTGTTTCAGACGTTTTTCATTGGAGAGAGTATCCATATAGTTTATCCAGGATTGCCCGTCACTCTTTATGCAATGTACTGCCGGACAACCACGCACATTGTAAAAGACTAAACTCGTTTGAGGACGATCCTGCCAATACAGCGTTGCATGATAAGTCCCCATCAACAAGATAGAAAAAAGACAGATTTGCAGATTCCGGTATCGGCGATTCATGAAATAATAGGTTAGCAGAGCGATGACAATATAGATACCTAGCACTTCTGACTGATAAAGCCAAATTCCATCTATAGAAGCGTAAGGAAGCCGTTCTACCCATCGGACAAAGAAATTAAGTCCTTCCAACAGCTTCTTAACACCTCCGGCCACTCCTATCTGAAGCCAAGAGAAAGGAGTCAGAAGAAGCATTACGACAGCAGCATATAAGATAATCGTAATCAAAGGAATAACAACTAAATTCGTCAGCAGAAAATGCACGGAGAATCGGGAGAAATAAAACAGAACAAGCGGAGCTGTTCCTATTTGTGCGGCAACAGATACACTCATCAGTCCCCAAACATACTTTCCTATTCTACTTTTCACTGGATTCAAATGATAGATCGGCTTTTGAACAAGCAAGATAGAAGCAACAGCAAGGAAAGAGAGCTGAAAACCAACATCGAACAGCCATGCAGGATTACAGAATAACATCAACCACGCAGCTACCGCCAATGTGTTTAAAGATAAAGGTTCACGACCAACCATATCCGCCATAGCTAAAATCGAAAACATACTGACCGAACGTACTACCGACGGAGAAAGCCCTGTAAAAAAAGCAAAGGTCCACAATAAGACAAGAAGAAAAACTGAACGCACACATCTACCTATATTTCCTCTTCGGACAACAGGTTTCAGAATGAAAAAAAGCATTGTATATAAAAGTCCGATATGCAAACCGGATAGAGCAAGAATATGGCTTGCACCGGCCACCGAATAACTTTCACGAACCGAATCACTTAATTCAGTTTTATCTCCTATTGTTAGTGCTGAAAGTACTGCCAGTTCATCCCCGCTGAATCCCAGTTCCTGATAAAGTGAAACCACGTTTCTTCTGCAAGAGCTGGCTACACTTTTGAGGTTAAAGTTATTCATTCCGTCGCATTTTATCCATTTCCCGGATGCAACATATCCTGTTCCGCTAATGCCTTTCCGCATCAGGAAGCGGGCATAATCAAATTCATCAAAGTTTCGATTGTTGAGAGGAAGAGAAATGCGAGCAGAAATCAGCAGTTCATCTCCACTCTTCAAACGGGAGGCTGACGAATCTTGCTGTAGATAAAGAACCGCAGTATGTCCTATCGGATATATGCCCGCAGTATCACGACGTTCTTTCAATAATGCCTGACAGAGGTAAGTATGTTCTTTAGGTTGAGGCGCATCCGTTATCAAAACCCGGTACACAGTTTCTTCTTTCGGAAAAGAGCAGACAGCCTGTTGCAATTGTCCAGTCATCCCAAGCCATCCTCCCGTAAAACAAAGAGCGGAGATAGCTATCCCAAAACACCATCGCAGCGAATAGCGTTTCAGAAAATAAAGAGCAAAAGACAATGCAGCAAAAAAGCCAAAGAAGAGAATACCACAAAGGGGATCCCATGAACGGTCAAAAAAATGATCTCCACAAAAAATGCCTGCTATCCAAGGGATAAGCAGGCGTATAAATGGATATCGATGGATATAAAAGGAATTCAATAGATTAGTTACAGTTCGTGCAACTGACGAATCATTTCTACCGGATCCTGTGCACCAAAGACAGCATTTCCAGCCACCAGCGCATCGGCTCCCGCCTCAACCAGACGGGCTCCTGTTTCCAGGTTCACGCCACCGTCTACTTCAATCAGGGCTTTCGAACCTGTCCGTTCAATCAGGGCACGCAGTTCACGAACTTTTTCTACCGAATGTTCGATGAACTTCTGCCCGCCAAATCCCGGATTCACGCTCATAATAAGCACCATATACACGTCCTGAATAATATCTTGCAGAAGAGCTACAGGAGTAGCAGGATTGATCGTTACAGCAGGCTGCATCCCGGCTTCTCTGATTTGTTGAATCACCCGATGCAGATGCGGGCAAGCTTCATAATGCACATTCATCGTATGAGCACCCAATGCTTTTACTTCCGGAATGAATTTCTCCGGATTCACAATCATCAAATGCACATCCAACGGCTTCTTACTTAACTTCGCTACATATTTCAGTACCGGAAAGCCAAATGAAATATTCGGAACAAATACTCCGTCCATAATATCAATATGTACCCACTCCGCTTCACTGCGGTTTACCATTTCAATATCCTTTGCCAAATATCCAAAATCGGCAGAAAGAATAGAAGGAGCGATAATCGGTTTCATAATTCTTTTATTTTAGGTTCTAATTGTCTCGTGTTCGGGACGATTTTTATTCTATCTTATTGTCAGATCACTTCATCTTACACCCATCTTCCAGGTGATAACCACGAAGCAACTCATCTGTTTTCAGTCGTTTTTTACCGGGTAATTGTAAAGAAAGAATAGATACAAATCCATCCGGTACAGCTACTTTCATAAATTTCTTGCCATCAGTTACGATTGTTCCGGCAGCCAATTGATGTGATTCATAAACTTTCTCACTTTCAAATATTTTCACGACCACACTTTCTGCTTCTTCGGAAGCAATCAGTTCACTCCAGGCAGCGGGGTAAGGTGATAATCCACGGATAAAATCGTAGATCTTCTTCACCGGCTGGTTCCAGTCAATCCGGCAAGTTTCTTTAAATATCTTCGGAGCAGGACGGAGTTCACCGACAACTGCCATTTCTTCTTGAGGAATTGGTTTGACCGTTCCATCCAGTATAGCATCTACTGTTTCAAGAACCAGTTTTCCTCCCAACATCATCAATTTATCATGTACCACTTCTACATTATCCGTATCTGCAATAGGCACACATACCTGTTGAATGACCTCTCCGGTATCTATCTCATGCTTCAAAAAGAAAGTCGTAATCCCGGTTTCCGTATCACCGTTGATAACCGCCCAGTTGATAGGAGCAGCTCCACGATATTGAGGAAGTAAAGAAGCATGAAGATTAAATGTACCCAGTCGCGGCATATTCCATACCACTTCCGGCAACATACGAAAAGCAACTACAATCTGTAAATCCGCCTTCCATTCACGCAACGCTTCCACAAAAGCTTCATCTTTCAACTTTTCCGGTTGAAGCAACGGTAAATTCTGTTCGAGCGCATATTGTTTGACAGGAGAATATTGAATCTTATGTCCGCGTCCGGCAGGTTTATCGGGCATTGTAATCACACCCACCACATTATAACCGCCTTCTACCAATTGACGCAGGGCCTCTACCGCAAAATCGGGAGTCCCCATATATACTATTCTTAAGTCCTCTTTCTTCATCATTTTAAATATGTTATCATTACTTAGGCACGGATTAGTCTTCAGAAAAATGTACCAGCACTTGCCGATACGAATTAAATATCTTTGATTTAGAGACAAATCCCTGATAGCGGCCTTCCTCATCTACGACCGGAAGATTCCAAGCTTTCGTATCGTCAAATGTTTGCATAACCTGCTCCATTCCATCCGTATCGAAGATTTTGGCAGGAGCAGATATCATCAATTTATTAACAGTGAAACGATGATAAAGTTCTTGCCGGAACATGATGTTGCGAATATCGTCGAGCAATACAATTCCCAACAATTCACCCGTTTTCTTATCTGTCACCGGAAAGACATTTCGATGAGAAGCAGCAATTGCTTTCACTAGTTCGCCCAAATCCATTTCCGGATGTACGACAACGAAATCTTTCTCCACCACGTTTTCCATTTTCATCAACGTCAACACAGCTTTATCTTTATGGTGTGTCAGCAACTGCCCCTTCTTAGCCAAACGCATCGAATAGATACTATGAGGTTCGAAAGCAATAATTGTCAGATATGAACTTACAGATACAATCATCAACGGAAGAAATAAATCATATCCACCTGTCAGCTCGGCTATCAGGAACACCCCTGTCAATGGAGCATGCATGACACCACTCATTACTCCCGCCATTCCCATCAACGCGAAATTCTTCTCCGGCAAATAAGCGGAGAAAGCAAAGTCATTGCTAAAATGAGAGAAAACAAAACCGGCAATACATCCCAGATAAAGCGAAGGAGCAAAGATACCACCACAACCACCGCCACCGTTTGTTGCACTGGAAGCAAATACTTTCAACAAGATAATCAGCATCAGATAAACCAGCAACAAATTGCCATAGCCATAAAACATAGAGTTGTTCATGACCGTATCCCACTCTTCGGCAGACGTTCCATTCAACAAAAGATTAATCGTATCATATCCTTCACCATAAAGAGGTGGGAAAAGGAAAATCAATACACTCAACATCACACCACCAAAAGCCAGTTTCTTGTAAGGGTTATTGAGTTTGCCAAATACACCTTCTACCGAATTCATGGCACGTGTGAAGTACAACGAAATCAGCCCACAAAAAATCCCCAGCAAGATAACGAAAGGAATACGCTCCAGTTCGAATGCCTGATCGAGGTGGAACTTAAACATAGCCTCCGTACCGGTGACTATGTAAGAAACAGTTGCTGCTGTCACGGCAGAAATCAGCAGGGGAAGCAAAGAAGACATGGTTAAGTCAATCATCAACACTTCCAAGGTAAATACCAGTCCCGCAATCGGAGCTTTAAAAATACCGGCAATGGCACCTGCCGCACCACAACCTACGAGCAGCATCAACGTGCGATGCTCCATCTTAAACACGCTCCCGAGATTGGAACCGATTGCCGAACCTGTCAGTACAATCGGCGCCTCTGCTCCGACCGATCCACCAAATCCGATGGTTATGGCACTGGCGATAGTAGACGACCAGATATTGTGTCGCTTGATACGTCCCTGCCTACGGGAGATGGCATATAGAATTTTGGTGACCCCATGACTGATGTCATCCTTTACAATATTACGCACAAACCAACCTGCAAGGAAAATACCGACTACCGGATATACCAAATACAGATAGTTAGCTTCCGTTGCATTGAAATTATTAGTCAGGAAATTCTGTATCTGATGGATAAAGAATTTCAATATTAACGCGGCGAACGCAGTGAAGATTCCGACCAGAAAACTTAATATCAGGATAAATTGCTTCTCCTTTATGTTCGCTTCCCGCCATTTGATACAACGCTGCAATAAACTAAGTTTTTCTCCTTTCATTTATTCGCGAATTATCTTTATCACTCCACCTTTTTCCAACTTAATAATACTTGAGGGTTTCGGTTTATTCATATCATCCTGACGAAAGCCAACGATATAATCTACCGCCGATTTGATTTCATCACTGATTTCACTAAAATTAGCAGCACCCGGCTGCCCGCTGACATTAGCCGAAGTAGAAACAATTGCTTTACGGAACTGCTGACAGAGCCTTCTGGAAAAATCTTCATTCGTCACACGAATCCCTACACTGCCATCTTCGGCCAGCAGATTAGGTGCTAAATTTCGTGCTCCGGAATAAATAATCGTCAACGGCTTGTCGGCAACTTCAATCAAATCCCATGCTACATCAGGTACGTCCTGTACATAAAAATCCACTTTAACCGGAGAATCCACCAACACCAACATAGCTTTGCTATCAGCACGTTTCTTGATCTCATATACCCGGCGTACAGCCTCTTCATTGGTCGCGTCACAGCCTATACCCCATACGGTATCGGTGGGATAAAGGATCACTCCTCCTTCATTCATCACCTGACAGGCTTTTTTAATATCTTCTATCATTTCTTGATTAATTTCCGTTAAGAACAAGACGCAAAAATAACACATTTATTCCATTTAGTGAAATCTATCCTGACGTTTTTAAATCACCCTTTAAAATCAACTATTGGCAGACAACAATTTAACTATTACATTATTACAAGCGTGTTTCCCTAACAGAACAAACATCCCAAAACTTCGTTTTAAACGATTATTAACGAAAATCTTCCTTATCTCCGAAAGCAGAATCATTAGAAATCTCTATCTTTGCCTCAATTTCAAGCAAGAAAGCAAAAGTGCCATTTTTGTGTCGAATTTAAAACGTTTAAGAGAAAACAATGGAAGAAATCGTATTTCATCACACATTACCTATCCAATTGCGATTCAATGATGTAGACAAATTTGGTCACGTCAACAACACAGTTTACTTCTCCTTTTACGACTTAGGAAAGACTGAATACTTCGCTTCAGTATGCCCCGGAGTAGATTGGGAAAAGATCGGGATTGTCGTTGTCCACATCGAAGCGGATTTCGTCAAACAGATATTCGCATCCGATCATATCGCCGTACAGACTGCTGTTTCTAAGATAGGCACCAAAAGCTTTCACCTGATCCAGCGGGTTATCGACACAGAAACGAATGAAGTAAAATGTATCTGCAAGTCTGTTATGGTTACTTTCGATCTTGAAAGACATGAATCCATGCCACTGACAGAAGAATGGATAGAGGCGATCTGCAAATATGAAGAACGGGACTTGCAAAAAGCATAGATAGTTTTTTTTTGAAAAAGCCCCCTCACGAATGAGAAACAAAACAAGCAAAACCAATTCTCCGGAAAAAGTTTTATTCTGATTCATGTCCGCTATATAACAGAAATTGCCTATTTTTGTACCTTAATTAATAAGGCATAAAATATCTAGTACAGAAAATGATAGCTGACAAAAGTATAAATTTAGATACCCTTTATAATAAAAGTTCATCTTTTATCTTTCACGCTTTTCACAGTCTCATAAACTGTAGAATAACAGATGTTTGCTGTGATTTCACAACCCCATTTTAAACTCCTCACATCCTTCACACTGTTCACACTTTTAAGAAAAGAAGCTCTAGTTCAAACAAAAACTCAGGTGTTTTCTTATGTGGAAGAACGTAAGAAGAATATGACCGGATACCGGATTGAAACAGCCGACATCGTATCAGTCGACTAAAGTCGGCTATATAGCCGACTCCAGTTGACTAAGCAGCCGACTTCAGTCAGCTAAGTGGCCGACTCCAGTTGTCGATTAATAAATCAACGTCAAAATCGCCATATAGAGCCGACATTATGTAGTATCCAGCCATATATTTATGTTCAGTATTGGCTTAGTTCATTTTCATACGGGATTCCTCTAACTCAAATACTGACTCACATTCTTGATTGATAAACCTCTCCCTATTTGATAAGGAATAATTTCCGCAAAACATTAGCCATATCCGTATTGTCTCTCCTGCCCGAATAAAGAACAGCCTGCTTGCCTATCGCATACAATGGCACGGGTGCTCCCGTATGCGTTTTAGTTGTCCATCCCAATGACGCCTTCTTATCCAACAAGGCAATAGCAGCCACCGCTAAAGGTTCATCTTTCGCGTAAAGGCTGACCACATCTTTCGACTTCTTCTTCAAGAAAGACTCTTCGTAGCAAACCAATAATTCAAGTTCTTCACGCGGAGTAATCTTAATTTGTTCCCAAAAGCCCAGGTTCTTTTTCAGAAACGCTTTCATGTCTTCCCACGAAGGAATCATCTTTCCGCTTTTCATTTCACGCATAGCAGCAGTCAAGGCTTCTTGTGAACACTTCTGATATTGAAGCAAGTCGATATTCAGGTTCATATCGGAGTTGCCCAGTCCAAGACCGCCCGTTTCGTGGTCGGCAGTCACTAATATCAATGTCTCGTTCGGATGCTTTTTGTAGAAATCATAAGCCAAGCGGATACATTGGTCGAAGTCAATGGTTTCTTTCACAACAGCGCCACCGTCGTGGGCATGGGCCGCCCAATCTATTTTTCCGCCTTCTACCATCATAAAGAAACCCTTCTTCGCGGTTTCCTGAAAATTAGCAAGGCAGGCTTTTGTCAAGTCAGGCAAACTCAAGTCTTTGGCGGAACGGTCCATCGCATATTTCAGGCTTTTGCTCACTGTATCGGTTGGGAAGAGGAGAATTTTATCCTTTGCAGCAGCACGGTTATAAGCGTCCATTCCACGAAACATCGTATAGCCTTTCTGATTGAACAGGTCATAAAGGCAAGGCGCCGAAAGGTTACGCTTGCTGCGAGGTTCGAGCAATCCCGCCCCACCGAAGAAATCGAAACCGGAATTGGCGGCATCCACTCCTATTTCGTAATACATAGAACGGTCGGGTTGTGAAGCATAAAATCCACCGGGGGTAGCGTGGTCGATAGAAGCAGAAGTGATTATTCCTATTTTATAACCTTTATCTTTCAGTTGGCGTGCCAGGGATTTTAACCCGTGATTCTTTTCCGCATCCATTCCGATTACATAGTTCGTCGTTTTTTCTCCGGTAGCCAAAGCGGTAGCTGCGGCGGATGAACACGTAATCAAGTGAGAAGCCGAGCGCGTGCATACTTGAGTCATCACAGGGAAAGTGGGGAATAACAGTGAACATTCGCCCGTATCTGTTCCTACTTTCTCCGCATAAATTTGGGTTGCTTCCACATGGTTGAATCCCATGCCGTCACCGATAAACAAGAAGATATATTTGGGGACTTGCGCTCCGTTTACAACGACACTGCACAATAATAATAGCCCCAACAGGGAGCATCTTAAAAGTTTCTTCATTTCATTTTCCATTTTATTCGCAACTTCAAGTCGTGCGATAGCTGATAAACAATAAGGTTATTCATAAACATAAATGATGTTGGGCACTCCGCGTTCTCCGGCATGGTCGAAACGTTTATTATCACAAGGATAATTGACGACACCATTCTCCGGTGCCCCCGACAGCCATAATGTTGTGGAACCGCCACCGTCCAAGTTCAACGCATCCTTACCGCCTAATATCCGAAGCAAGTGTGCCAGTTCGGGGATATTCACCCCTTCGGCACGCCCCGGAAAACGTCCGTTCACCGTGACAAGCAGTATTTTTCCATCCTTCGTCATGCAAACAGCACTACGGGGATGCTTATTCTGGACAAAGTCCTTTCCACACAAGCTCCAGTCGCATACCCGACCGTCTTTTAATAATAACGGTCCGGATGCCAATATTGTACCCACCTTTCGCTTATATTTTTTTTCTATCTGTCTGTTCCAGGGAATCAGCTTCATCTTTCCTTTCCGTTCGTAAACGGCTCCCGTGACACGTAGTTTAAACTCGTTTATCGTTGTCGTATCAATCACTTGCCTGTCTGTTTTCAGGAAACAGACAGAATTCCCATGCTTCATATCAAAATAAGAACCATTGATTGCCGCAAGCGCATGATGTTCGGAAGCTATCCGGCTTGTCTTTTTCATACCGTCCGATATGGCAATACCCGCTTTCATCCCTTTGCCGGGGTCAATCTCTATCAGGTTGATAACTTGGGGGCACTGATAAAGCTGAGGTATAGACGCACTCTTGTGGATAATTCCCTTTTGAGCATGTATTATCTCCCATTGTGCAGAAACGATTGCCAAAGAATCTGATGCGGTCTGCCCTTTCAATGTTCCGACGGAACAGAGAGCTAAGACAAGGATAACGAAGTATTTTCTCATTGTAAACAGACAGATAAATGTGTTAAGTTAATAAATTAATTAAGTTATCTTATTCAGTAAGACTATTCCCTTGCAATATCCACGCAGCTTTCCGGGTTGCATATTGCGACCATGCCTTGATATCCGCAGGTATCTGTCCACTCAACTGATTATCATTCACTCTGAATATACCACTCGAACCACTCTTCTCGATTACCGTTCCATATCCGTAAGGGATACTTCCACTGAATCCGTTGGTATAAATCATAAACTCTTTCAGGCTCTTCCAAGTGGTCGGTTTATTGTTTCCGTCTAACGGAATAACCGGAAGCGGCCCGCTCAAATTATTACAATATGCCTTTATTGTCACCATACCGGGGATATTTATCAACATATCCAGATTACCAGTAAACGTGTTGTTAAATCCGGCCGGAGTGGAAGTTGGATGATTTGAGATGTTAAAGCTAGTCAATAATTCACATTCTCCCAAAGATTCCGGCAAGTTTCCGCTTGCAGCAGATTCTATTATCCATAAAGTGGTCAATTGGGACAGTTGTCCTATTTCCTCGGGAATACCTGCTAACTTCTGATGTTTGAACTTTATGCTTCTCAGTTCCGACAAGTTGCATAAGGGGATAATATCTCCTTCGATATTATTCGGGGACTGAATATCAATCTCAACCACCCTCTTATTCTCAAACTTCAATCCGAACCAGTTTGTCGGGTTAGTTTCCAGTGGAGCGTCAAAGTTCCATTTCTTCGTCCAGTTATCTCCGTTCGCACTTTCGTAGAACATTCTCAGGTAATCGATGTCTCCCAAAGGTTTCTTATCCTGCGTTATTGTCAGTACGTCGGTAATCCCATTCGAACCTTTCAGGTACAATGAGGCGGTACGTCCCTCGTCTATATCCGTATAAGGGTCAATCGCCAATTTCAGTTCCGATTCATTGATGACGCCCGGAGTAATTGCCGCCCCGTCGGTAACGTGTATCCAGTCGCATCCTTCGGATAGTTCGTATGTGTAAGTAACCATTGTCGAAAAAGGTATCACCTCTTCCGCACTGCCTTCCGCACCTACTTTCACCGCACGTTTTTTTAAAGCGATGCCCACTCCTTCCTGTGCCACTTTCAGCTTTGTTTCGGCACCTTCGATAATCCAGCCTGCAATTTCCGCTTCGCGGGGAGCTACATTCGCATTCTTGGATACCGATATTCTGAAACTTCCCGTACCCATCCCGTTCGATGAAAGCAAGTCAATCCAAGTGGCGGAAGTCTTCACACGCCAAGGCAGATTGGATTCGATATCCACCGTATATTCCTTTTCTTCCAACGGAAGATTCAGCGTTCCGTCCGCAAACTTCAAATCCGGTTCGGGCATTGTGCGTCCCGTATCATCCGTAAAGTCCTGACAGCTTGCCATACCCAGCAGCAAGGACAGACAACAGATGATTCCCCATAGACCTTGCCAGCAACTATACATTCTATTATTTCGTATCATAATGATTCAACTATTAAGATTCAAACTATTAATTATCGGTCACCACCAACAGTCCGTTGGCAACTGCTCTTTCGACACCGCCATTATCATAAGGCCAATTGCGGATAGCAAAACGGTTCTCTTCAAATCCCGCCTTCGAGCGGATAATGAACGTAGACGAACCACCGCCATCCAGATTGATAGCATCCTTCGCTCCCAACGCTTTCATGACAGCTCCCATTTCAGCATACCTCATGCCATTGGAGTACCAAAAGTTACGTCCGTCGGCAACCAAAATATAAACGACATTATTGTCCGTCACGCCGATAGCCGTCCGGGGTTCCAGTGCTGTCGATGTCTGAGGAAGCACATTCCCGTTCGTCATCAAACGCACACGACCGCCCACCGCTTCCTGAATCTCATCCTTATAAGTATCATATTCGTCATACGAGCCAATCACCGCCTTCTTACCCTTCGTGACGGCAAAGAAAGTACATACATTATCGGTCATCGTATTCTTCAAGCATACCCCGTTCCGGTAGTAAATGCCTTGCGGTGTTCCGTCCGTAGCAAAGAAATCACCATTCACGGCAGCCAGAACACGGCTGCCCTGTTTGTCGTGTGCCAATGCCTGCAACGTCATTTGTTGTTTCGTCTTGAGCTTGCCTTCGTCTTTGGGAGACGAAGCCTTCATCGTCAGATGCGTGTCTTTCAAATCGACTTCCAGGACAAACATCTTTACCGCCATACCTGTGGCAGAAAGGATTTCCATCTCCAAAGCCTTTACACCCGGAGCCAACGTGTAAGTAGTGTCCGAGAAATATTGTCCGACGTATCCGTCACTTCCGACAATTATCTTCTGTCCCAACTCCGTTTTCGCGCCCTCGGTGGAATAGACGGTCAGGTCTTCATCATTATTGCATCCCGTCCATAGCAGACACCCTAAAAGAAGAAGAGCGGAATCATATATCAGTTTTTTCATCATTTTGTCTCTTTAATAAGTATAAATACAATCATTATCAATATCCGGGATTCGGCTCCAGGTTCGGATTCGAAATCATTTCCTTGCCCGGTATAGGCAATACCAACTGGTAATCTTTCAGTCCAAGCATTGTCTTTGCCTTATTCGTACGTATGAGGTCATAATATCTGAAACCTTCGGCGAGCAGTTCCTTCCGGCGTTCGTCCAGGATATATTCTATAAATTCGTCTTCATCCTTCGGATTTACGGCATCCAGCCCGCGTTCTTTCCGCAAGTCGTTCAGCCGTCCCAGACCTTTGGAGAGTCCTTGCGCTTCCGCACTTATCAGGTACATTTCAGCCAGACGGCTCATCACTACCGGGTCGGTACCGGTTTGTCCGCTCGGATATTTATTGATACAAGGTTCGGCACCTACATTGATAATGGAAACTTCTTTCCGTTTATCCTTGTCGTCATACATATTCATCACGTCGTTCGTGGGACGATACACATAGCTGCCGTGATTGGGATGAGCATATGTATAGAATAAGGTGGAAATGGTGATATTCGATTCTTCCGCCAGACATTGGAAGGAAAAGATAACTTCCGTGTTGGTCTTTCCACGGAATATCTTGTCGAAGCTATCCAGTTTGTATTTTCCATCCTTTATCAGACCTTCCGCCAGTGCAGCCGCTTCCGTCTTTTTGCCACGTTCGAGCATCACACGGGCTTTCAGTGCAAGGGCGGCATCGCGGGATACATAGTAACAACTGGAAGAAGTCCCCAAGAAAGCAAGGGCTGTTTCGAGTTCTTCCTCAATAAATGCCCACACTGCTTCTTCCGAATCACGGAAAGGCTTGTCCATCGTATTCACTCTTTGGATAGGCACACCACCCCAGCGTGTCACCAGTGAATGATAGATATATGCCCTGAAATAATGCGCTTCTCCGATAATCAGATTCCGCAGGTCGGATTCGGGAAGGTCTTCTACAATGGAGATAACATTATTTACTTGATATAAAGCATTGTAATAGCCGTTCCAACTGTTGGCTACGATCGAATTCAGTGAGGAAAGTACAGAGTTTATCAAGTCCCTTGCATTCCCTGTACTTTGAGTCAAGTCTCCGCCCAATATATCGAATGTAATATATGACTCACGCGCCGGAGAGTTCTGTACCTTATTGTACATTCCCATGCGTAAAGCCGATAAGTCTTTGGGCGTCACACTTCCCGGCGATACGGCGGAGTGGGATTCGATATCAAGCATGCCACTGCATGAAGCCAGCAACAGGCATCCCAGAAATATAGTAATAATCTTTTTCATCATTGTGAGCGTTTATGATTAGAAACTAAGGTTTATTCCGAAATTGACCGAACGGGAAGGCGGCACTCCATACAAATCGACGCCAAAGTACTGCGGGTCCATGTTCTTACTCACTTCAGGGTCCCAGCCGGAGTATTTGGAGAACAGCAACAGGTTGTCCCCTTGCACATAGAGACGCAGACCTTTCAAACAAATCTTTTGTAACATTACTTGCGGGAATGTATAACTGAATGTAAGAGAACGCAAGCGAATGAAAGAGCCGTCTTCAAGGAAACGGGTGGAGTTCTTGCTGTTATGCCCACACAGCGTATTGACCGCACGCGGATATTTATCAGAACTTCCCGGAGCCGTCCAACGATTCTTGGCGACATCTTCCGTAATGGCCATGCGGTATCCGGGACGGGTAGCGGTCACCGCCCATTCGGCATACACATCATTTCCGTACATATACGTAAAGAACACATCCAGTTGGAAACCTTTGTATTTGAAAGTATTGTTCCATCCACCGAAGAAATCGGGATTGGAAGAACCGGTCAGTACACGGTCGTTATCATTGATAATGCCATTATTATCCGCGTCATGATATTTCACGTCACCGGCACGTACACCCAGGTCGTACAATGGTTGCGGCACTTCACCGTCATATTGGTAGAGCCCGTCCATCTGGAACAGGTAGAAAGCTCCCAGTTCCTCACCTACTTTCAAGGCGCGGTTAGAACCTATCGGAAGCAAGTCGTCTCCCAGCAGTTTAGTCAATTTGTTTTTGTTGTGGGAGATGTTGAAAGAGGAAGTCCAGTTGACTTTCCCTATATTCAAATGGCCGTTGATGGAGAATTCCACACCGTAGTTCCGCATGGAACCGATGTTGCTGGTGATACTGGTGAAACCACTTGTTCCATGCAAGGGCATTGAATAAAGCAGGTTGTTCGTATTCTTCAGATAAATATCGGCTATCATATTCAGTTTGCCGTTCCAAAAGCCCAGGTCGAAGCCGAAGTCATACTGGTCGGCAGTTTCCCATGTCAGTTTGTTGTTTCCCATGCTGGTGACAGCCATACCGCTATTATTGCCGTAGTTAATGCCGCCGGACATTAACGGTTGCCAGGCATAATTGCCGATTCCATCCTGATTTCCGGTCTTACCATAACTCAGGCGGAACTTCAAGTCTGTCTGAGGGAATTTCCAGAAAGATTCTTTCGAAACATTCCAACCTAAAGAGACAGAGGGGAAATATCCGTAGCGGTCGGAAGGGGCAAAACGGGATGAACCGTCCGAACGCATAGTCACATTCAGAATGTAACGGTCTAAATAAGACAGGTTGATACGTCCGAAGTAGGACTCCATGGCAAACTCGGAGATGCCGCCCGAAGCATTATAAATTTCGGAAGCCGTGCCGACCGTATCGAATACCGGAGACGGAAAACCGCGTCCGTCGATAGAAGATGTACGGGTGGACATCTTCTGGAAAGAATGTCCTAGCATCAAACCCGCTTCAAAATCACCGAACTTATCATTATAGTTGAATACATTCTCTATCAATAAGTTCTTCACCAGGCGGTTGTACTCCACAATACGTCCGCCGCCTGCTCCATAAGGATGATTCTCATTGTAGTACACATAGTCATACGTATATCCGATGTCGGTGCTGACAGAGTTTTTCAGACTGAACTTCTTGTATTTTAAGTCTGCATTGAACGTTCCTAAATAACGGTAGGTATCAATATAGGATACTTCTTCATTCAGAATCTGAAGTGGATTATGACGTGCCAACTCGTCGGTTCCACCTAAATAATAGTCACCGTTCGGTTTGTACGGACGGTCGAAAGGACGTTGTTCAACGGCACGGGCTACGATGGTAGAACCGATATTGGCTCCCGGAACACGGTTGTTTTTCAGATAATTACCGCTGACATTGGCGCCGACTTCCAACCAGGAAGTCATTTCGTGGCTAATCTTGGCTTTCAGATTGATTTTGGTTATGTCATTGGTCTTGATTATACCTTCCTGATAATTGTAGTTGGCTCCCACATAGAATTTTGTTTTCTTGCTTCCGCCGGAGAAGGAGAGGTCTACATTGTAAGAATGTCCCACTTGAGTAATCAAATCCAGCCAATCCGTATCGGGTAATCCCTGGAATGGGTTGGAGATAGGCACTACATACCCTGCAGAACCTACGGTATAGCCATTCTGACGGTTATAACGTTCGACTCCGTCGTTATAAGTTTCCACATACAAGTCAGAATCCGCATATTTAATGCGTCCTTTATTGGCGAATTTGGAGATTCCCGTACTGACATTCAAACGAATATCCGAACGGCCTTCCTTACCGGATTTGGTTGTAATCACCACCACGCCATTCGTTGCCCGCGAACCGTAGATAGCTGCCGAAGCGGCATCTTTCAATACTTCAATAGATTCGATGTCCGTCAGATTCAATACTGCCATCGAGCTCAAATCTTCCCCCATATTGAATAAGGAAGCGTTACTGTTAAGGATGGGAATTCCGTCCACCACGTACAGAGGTTCGTTACTGGCACTCAAAGAAGCCGCACCGCGGATACTCATTCGTTCGGAACTTCCCAAATTGCCGGAGCCGGTCGATACCGTAACACCCGCCACTCGTCCTTGTAGTAATTCGCTCGGAGTCAACACCGGACGCATATTCGATTCGCTGGGCTTAAAAGAACTGATTGCATTAGTCACCAACGCCTTACGTTGTGTGCCGTATCCTACAACCACCACTTCATTAAGTGCTTTTGAATCTTCGCCCAAGGTCACATTGATAGTCTGCTGTGCTTTCACCGGATATTCCATACTCTTATATCCGAGGAATGAAAAGACCAAGGTTGCATTATCGGGAACTTCAAGGCTATACTTGCCATTTATATCAGTGATTGTACCGATGGTAGTGCCCTTAACCGACACATTGCATCCTACGATGGCTTCGCCCGAATATTCCTTCACCAGACCGGTTATTCTTTTCTTGTGTTGCACAGGACTTAGCGCTTCAGCTTGTTTTTTCGTAAGGATGATGTGTTTCCCTTCCATTGTATAGGAGAACTCCGTACCCTTCAGTGCATCCAGCAGCAGACTTGCCACTGTCCCATTCTGAGTGAAAATAGATACTTTCCGTTTCAGACTAACCTCACGTTCATTGTAAATAAACAAATAGTCTGTTTGCTTTTCAATCTGCCTGATGATTTCAGCCAATGTTGCGGTTCCTTTATTCATCGAAACTTTCTGATTTTGCGAATAGCCGTTCAGGGCATATGTCTCAAGAATAATGAATAACAGGAAAAAGACAGTTAACCTCATAATTCTTAAAATTTGAGTACAGTGTGTTTTTCTATGGACAATACGCCCACACCAAAGATTATTTTTCATATCTTTGCCTAGAGTTATTAAGTTAATACATAAAGATTTGTAACAGATGTCGAGTCTTTTTTATTGACTTCTCACATATCGGTAAGTGTTGCAGCATTTACCGATATTTCTGTTTTGAAAGGGCTGGTTCTCTTGCTCTCATTCCGGGTGTTTCTTTTTTAGATTAAATACTAGGGTTGATTTAATAGATAATTATCTGATTTTTCTCATCGTCCTGTATATAGTTGAATTTGACGTACTTCTGCAATACCTTCATCACGTGCTCGATTCCTTCTTTCTGACGGAACTTACCGGTACACGGGCGGGAAGCGATTTCCTCGTTCTTATTAATAATCTTCACTTCATAATATTGCTCCAATTTCCTGAAGACAGTTTCCAGCGGTTCATCCTTGAAAGAATAGATACCCATTCTCCACAAGAAATCATTGTCCGATGAGAAAGTCTCCTTATAGAGTTTGCCATCTTTAACTTCTACCTTTTCATGAGGTTTCAAGGTCATTTCATGTTGTGTATCGGGCTGATACACGGTAACTTTACCTTCAATCAAAGATGTCTCGAATAAACCGGAGTTTGGGTAGGCAGAGACATTGAAGGTGGTTCCCAATACTCTGATATCGTATTTCTCCGTTTCTACAATGAAAGGATGCTTCTCGTTATGTGCCACTTCGAAATATCCCTCTCCTTCCAGAATCACTTTCCTCTCTTTGGAATGAAATCCGGTTGCCGGATATTTCAAGGTAGAGTTGGAGTTCAGCCAAACAATTGTTCCGTCAGCCAAGACCAGACTAGCCCTTTGTCCTGCCGGGACGGTCATAATTTGCATTTCGGCAGAATGTTCTATCCGGTATTCCTGATATTCCTTATGGATAATAAAAGCAACCATGGCAACGACCGCCGCTATCTTTATAGACGCCCAAAGGTAACGCATCACAGGTTTCTTGTTCTCTGTTTTTTCTGCCTGTAAGTTTCCATTCCATATAGTGGCATTGTAAACACGGTGCAACTGCATCAACTGTTCCCGATTTTCTTCGCTCTCCTTCATCCAGCGTATCACTTCCTTTTTTTCTTCGGGAAGTGCGTCACCTGCAATATATTTATTCAATAGTTTCGCGTCCATACCTTTTCTTAGGTTTATATATAAACTCTTTGTGGGCTTACATATATAAGACACGCCACTTGCAAAGTTCACTAGTGGAAAAAATAAAAAAAGTGCGTTATTAACCGTTTATTTGTTCCCCGGTACCGGAAGGTGTGTTCCTCGGTGCCGAAGGAGTGCTTCACCGGTGGATAACTTTATTAGAAAAATAATAAGGTATAAAGATAATCTTTCAGGTTCTTTCTCAATTGTTGCAGCGCTTTACTGATATGATAATCGGCTCCTTTCACTGTGACATTCAGCGCTTCGGCAATCTCCTTCACCGATTTGTTCTCATACCGGCTCATCATAAATGCTTTTCTTGTCTTTTCCGGTAATCCGTTCAAAGTACGGTTCACAATATCGGTTATTTCTTCAGAGAAAAGTCGGTTCGGGTCGGAAGAGTCCAAAGAAGCGATGCGGAAATCAAGTTCGTAGAGTTCATCAGCCAATATACTTTCACGGGCTTCCATTCGCAGATGTTCATTTCGCATATGATTCAATGCCTGGTTCTTTACTACGGTCATCAGGAAAGCATGGATATTTTTCACATCTTCGGTTTTCATCGTAGTCCATAAAGTTATCATGGCTTCGGAAGCTATATCTTTGGATAACATTTCGTCATGAAGATAAGACTTAGCAAATAAGAAGCAGCGTTGATAATACTCCATATAGATATTATCAAATGTCATTCCAGTGTTTATAGTATCATCCAGTCTTCCCATTTTTGTGGATTTCTCTCCTAGTTTTTATATTGGTTGGTGAAGCAAAGATAACCAAAAGAAGTTAGCTGCCAAAAAGCAGTATAGAAAAGTAAAACCATAAAGAAAAAAAAGTCCGGATGCCACTACATTTCTATTGCAAAAAAGTCCTCATCCATACTTCACTGAAATATTTTCGTAATATCTGCCTTTCACTTCCGCTTTTTTTCGTACTTTTACCCCTTGTTGGGAAGAAGTTCCTTTCCAACCCTTGAGAACAGAAAAAGAAAAAACAATATATAAAATGAATCACAAATGGAATTATCGACCCATTACACCCGAACAGGCAGAGACAAGCCAGACATTGGCCCAGGAATTAGGGATTAGCCCGATTCTTGGACAACTTTTGGTACAGCGGGGAATTACGAAGGCAGCAGATGCCAAGAAGTTTTTCCGCCCGCAGTTGCCCGACCTGCACGATCCGTTCCTGATGAAGGATATGGATATTGCAGTAGAACGTCTGAACAGGGCGATGGGAAAGAAAGAACGTATTCTAATTTATGGAGATTATGACGTAGACGGTACTACTGCCGTGGCATTGGTCTACAAGTTTATTCAACAGTTCTATTCGAACCTTGATTATTACATACCCGACCGCTACAACGAAGGGTATGGCATTTCTAAAAAAGGAGTGGACTACGCCGCTGAAACCGGTGTGGGACTGATTATTGTACTCGATTGCGGAATAAAAGCAGTAGAGGAAATCACGTATGCCAAAGAAAAAGGGATTGACTTTATCATCTGCGACCATCACGTACCGGATGATATTCTCCCGCCTGCCGTAGCTATATTGAACGCCAAACGCCTGGACAACACGTACCCGTACACCCACCTTTCCGGTTGTGGAGTCGGTTTCAAGTTTATGCAGGCGTTCGCCATTAGTAACGGTATCGAATTCCATCATCTGATTCCGTTGCTCGACATCGTAGCCGTGAGTATCGCATCGGACATCGTTCCGATTATGGGTGAAAACCGTATTCTCGCCTACCACGGTCTGAAACAACTGAACAGTAACCCGAGTATCGGCATGAAGGCCATTATCGATGTATGCGGACTTTCTGAAAAAGAAATTACTGTCAGCGATATTGTGTTTAAAATCGGACCGCGCATCAATGCATCGGGACGTATTCAGAATGGGAAAGAAGCTGTAGACTTGCTAACGGAAAAAGATTTCTCGGCGGCACTTGAGAAAGCCGGACAAATCAACCAGTACAACGAAACCCGGAAAGACCTCGACAAGAGTATGACGGAGGAAGCAAACAACATCGTTGCCAATCTGGAAGGATTAGCCGACCGCCGCTCTATTGTGCTCTACAACGAAGAATGGCACAAAGGAGTGATCGGTATCGTAGCTTCCCGTCTGACGGAAGTGTATTACCGCCCTGCCGTGGTACTGACACGAACGGATGACATGGCGACAGGCTCCGCACGTTCTGTTTCCGGCTTCGATGTATATAAAGCAATCGAGCATTGCCGCGACCTGCTGGAAAACTTCGGAGGACATACATACGCCGCCGGACTATCAATGAAAGTGGAGAATGTGGATGCTTTTACCAAACGGTTCGAAGACTACGTTTCACGGCATATCCTACCGGAACAAACCAGTGCCGTCATCGAGATTGATGCTGAAATCGACTTCAGGGATATTTCGTCCAAGTTCTTCAACGACCTGAAGAAATTTAATCCTTTCGGCCCCGACAACACGAAACCCATTTTCTGCACTCATCACGTCTATGATTATGGAACGAGTAAAGTAGTGGGACGCGACCAGGAACATATCAAGCTCGAACTGGTTGATAATAAATCGAATAATGTAATGAACGGTATCGCGTTCGGACAGAGTTCGCACGTGCGCTATATCAAAACAAAACGTTCGTTCGACATCTGTTACACCATTGAAGAAAACACGCATAAGCGTGGCGAAGTTCAACTTCAAATCGAGGATATAAAGCCGATTGAATAAGTATCAGGAGATATTAAAACAATACTGGGGTTATGACTCCTTCCGCGACTTGCAGGAGGAGATCATCACCAGTATCGGCGAAGGCAAAGATACACTGGGGCTCATGCCTACCGGAGGCGGTAAGTCCATCACCTTTCAAGTGCCTGCTCTCGCCCAGGAAGGGATTTGCATTGTCATTACTCCGCTCATCGCCCTGATGAAAGACCAGGTGCAGAATCTCCGCAAACGTGGCATCAAAGCCCTTGCCGTATACTCCGGCATGACGCGGCAGGAAATTCTCACTGCACTTGAAAACTGCATCTTCGGTGATTACAAATTCCTCTATATTTCTCCGGAACGTCTGGACACGGACATATTCCGCACCAAACTGCGGTCAATGAAAGTCTCTATGATTACGGTTGACGAAAGTCACTGTATCTCACAATGGGGATATGACTTCCGCCCCGCTTACCTGAAAATTGCCGAGATACGGGCGCTGTTACCGGGAATTCCGGTACTGGCACTGACCGCTACCGCCACTCCGGAAGTGGTGAAAGATATTCAAGCTCGCTTGGATTTCCGTGAAGAGAATGTTTTCCGCATGAGTTTCGAGCGGAAAAACCTGGCGTATATGGTACGGCAAACAGATAACAAGACTCAAGAACTGTTACATATCTTACGAAAGGTACCGGGCAGCGCCATTATCTATGTCCGCAACAGACGACGGACCAAAGAAATCACCGAATTACTGGTAAATGAAGATATCACCGCCGACTTTTATCACGCCGGACTGGATAATGCCGTAAAGGACCTACGTCAAAAACGTTGGCAAAGCGGTGAAGTTCGCGTGATGGTAGCTACCAATGCCTTTGGCATGGGGATCGATAAGCCCGATGTGCGTATCGTATTGCATCTCGACCTCCCCGATTCTCCTGAAGCCTATTTTCAGGAAGCCGGACGTGCAGGAAGAGACGGTAAGAAAGCGTATGCCGTAATCTTATATACTAAAACGGACAGAACGACGTTACACAGGCGTGTAGTGGATACTTTTCCCGATAAAGAATATATCCTCAATGTGTACGAGCATCTGCAATATTACTATCAGATGGCAATGGGCGACGGTTTCCAATGTGTACGTGAATTTAACCTGGAAGAGTTTTGCCGGAAGTTCAAATACTTCCCGGTTCCGGTAGACAGTGCGCTGAAGATACTGACTCAAGCCGGTTATCTGGAATATACGGACGAACAGGACAACGCCTCACGCATCCTTTTTACGATTCGCCGGGACGAACTGTACAAACTGCGGGAAATGGGAACGGAAGCGGAAGCTCTGATACAGATGATTCTCCGTTCGTACACCGGAGTGTTTACCGATTATGCCTATATCAGCGAAGCCACCCTGTCCGTACGTACCGGACTGACCCGTGAACAGATTTATAACATATTGGTCACGCTTACCAAACGTCGCATCGTGGATTATATTCCGCACAAAAAGACTCCTTATATTATATATACGCGCGAACGGCAGGAACTTCGTTTTGTGCACATCCCCCCTGCTGTCTACGAAGAGCGTAAAGCTCGGTATGAAGCTCGCATCAAGGCGATGGAAGAATATGTCATTTCGGAGAATGTGTGCCGAAGCCGGATGCTGCTCCGCTACTTCGGAGAGAAAAACGAGCATAACTGCGGACAATGTGATGTTTGCCTTAGTCACCGTGCAACAGATACGCTGACCGGGAAGTCTCTTGAAGAGCTGAAAAAGAAAATAACAGAATTACTTGCCCAAAAACCGCATACGCCGGCAGAAATAGCCGAGAAAATAGAAGCGGAGAAAGAGAGAGTCAGTGAAGTCATCCAGTATTTATTGGAGGAAGGTGAATGGAAGATGCAGGATGGAATGATACATATTTCAAAATAAGTTACTACCTTTGCAAGGTAACTCAAAAATAACACAGTCATGCCGAACTTTTTTAAATCTTTCTTCTCCGGTAAGTCGGAAACTCCGGAAAGTGAAAAACAGAAAAACGATCAGAAAAATTTCGAGATTTTCAAATACGACGGTTTACGTGCGCAACGCATGGGACGTCCGGATTATGCAGTAAAATGTTTTACAGAAGCTCTTGCCATCCAGGAAGAGTTTGAAACAATGGGCTATCTTAGTCAACTCTACATTCAAATGGGAGAAACGGCAAAAGCCCGCGAACTGTTGGAAAAAATGGCTGCCATGGAACCTCATCTCACGAGTACTTTCCTGACACTGGCAAATGTATGCTTTATCCAGGAAGATTATCAGGCCATGGAAGAGGCTGCCAATAAAGCAATTGCCATTGAGGAAGGAAATGCCGTAGCTCATTATCTGCTAGGAAAAGCCCGTAAGGGACAAAACGACGACCTAATGACCATTGCCCATCTCACCAAAGCGATCACTTTGAAAGACGATTTCATCGAAGCCCGCCTGCTACGTGCAGAAGCTTTGCTGAACCTGAAACAGTATAAAGAAATGATGGAGGATATAGACGCTGTACTTGCTCAAAATCCAGAGGAAGAAACTGCCATGCTCCTGCGTGGAAAAGTGAAAGAATCCAACGGTCAGGGCGAAGAAGCGGAAGAGGATTACAAACTGGTGACGGAAATAAACCCGTTCAACGAACAGGCTTACCTTTACTTAGGACAACTTTATATCAATCAGAAGAAGCTGACGGAAGCCATCGGACTGTTTGATGAAGCCATCGAACTGAATCCGAACTTTGCAGAGGCCTACAAAGAACGCGGACGTGCTAAATTGCTGAATGGTGATAAGGATGGTTCTGTAGAGGACATGAAGAAATCTTTGGAACTGAATCCGAAGGAGGAAGCTGGTCTGAATGGAGAATTCAAGAATCTAGGACCAAAGTCAGAAGCGCTACCGGGAATCTTTTAAAATAAGACCGAAAGCCTTCCATTATATAGCGTAGAAACTATCAAGACGGATTGATATCAGCTTGATAAGGCTGAAAGCCTTCCATTATATAGCGTAGGGCATCGCCCTACGTATTTATAAAACCCAAATACAAGCCCTGAAAGGGCGGAACATGAACTAACTATATGCCACAATCCCTATCAAAGAACTATATTCATCTGACTTTCAGCACTAAATACAGGAAGGACAGTATAAACGAGGATAAATTATCAGAAATATCCAAATACATCTCCGGCATTCTGAAAAACATAGACTGCCCACCTATCATAGTAGGCGGATTTACCAATCATATACATATCCTATGTATTCTCAACAAAAACATCGCATTATCCAAAATGGTAGAAGAAGTAAAACGTAGTTCGTCAAAATGGATAAAAAGTTTAGGACCCTCATATCATGATTTCTCCTGGCAAGAAGGATATGGAGCTTTCTCAGTCAGTCAATCAAAAGTTGAGACTGTAACTCGATATATTCTGGGACAAAAAGAGCATCACAAAAAAATGACCTTCCAAGATGAACTGAAAATGTTTCTAAAAGAATATCAGGTTGAATATAATGAAGAGTTTATATAGAATCATACTATGAAAGACGTAAACATCCAAGCAGTTCCGCCTTTTCAGGGCTTATGTTAGGTATATGCTTTTACGTAGGGCGATGCCCTACGCTATATAATAGAAGGCTTTCAGCCTTAATGAAAGAAAAGGCTACACGCAAACCAGAGAAAGACGACATGTAAAGCTCAAAACAGAATAACCTTTTCATTTGTTTTTGATGAAAAAACAAAAAAAATATCGTTTTTTGTTTGCATCTAACAGAAAATTATTACTTTTGCTCCAGAATTAGAAACCAAAGCAAAAAACAAAGATTCGAATGAAATCATTTACTTATGCATATTACTTCTTTTTTTACTTTTACTTTAGCAACAAAGTAGAGCGGGAGTTTGTATGTATCAAGTGACAGTGATGCTTAAGGACTGAATAGAGAAATCAATCATATGAATCCCGCTCCAATATGGACGCGGGATTTTTTTATATAATACATTAGAACAATGAAAAAGATAGCAATTCAAGGAACACTCGGCTCATATCATGATATCGCCGCACACAAGTACTTCGAGGGAGAAGAAATAGAGTTAATCTGTTGTGCCAACTTCGAAGACGTGTTTACTTCGATACGAAAAGACAGCCAGGTTATCGGAATGCTAGCCATCGAGAATACGATTGCAGGAAGCTTGCTGCACAACAATGAGTTGCTGCGACAAAGCGGCACACAGATCATTGGTGAATACAAACTGCGTATCTCGCACAGCTTCGTCTGTCTCCCTGATGAGAGTTGGGAAGATCTGACTGAAGTCAACTCCCACCCTATCGCCCTGATGCAGTGTCGCGAATTTCTGAACCAACATCCACAGTTGAAAGTAGTGGAAGGTGAAGATACCGCCCGTAGCGCGGAAATCATCAAGAATGAAAACCTGAAAGGCCATGCCGCTATCTGCTCCAAAGCAGCAGCCGAACGTTATGGCATGAAAATCCTTCAGGAAGGCATTGAAACAAACAAACACAACTTCACCCGTTTTCTGGTAGTTGCCGATCCCTGGCAAGTGGACGAACTCCGCCAACATCATGTCAACGCAACCAACAAGGCAAGTATGGTATTCACTCTTCCGCACACGGAAGGCAGTCTGTCGCAGGTTTTGTCTATTCTATCGTTCTATAATATCAATCTGACAAAAATCCAATCGTTGCCAATCATCGGACGGGAATGGGAATACCAATTTTACGTAGATGTGGCTTTCAACGATTATCTAAGATACAAGCAATCTATTGCCGCAATCACTCCATTAACCAAAGAACTTAAATTATTAGGCGAATATGCAGAAGGAAAGTCAAACGTATAAAATCGCTCCTGCCGACAGATTGGCAAGTGTTAGCGAATACTACTTCTCAAAGAAACTTAAAGAGGTAGCACAGATGAATGCTGAAGGAAAAGATGTCATCAGCCTCGGTATCGGAAGCCCCGATATGCCTCCTTCAAGGGAAACCATCGAAACATTGTGCAACAATGCTCATGATCCTAACGGACACGGTTATCAACCGTATGTAGGTATCCCCGAACTGCGCAAAGGTTTCGCCAATTGGTATCAACGCTGGTACGGAGTGGAACTGAATCCGAATACGGAAATACAACCATTGATCGGTTCGAAAGAAGGAATCCTCCATGTTACGCTGGCATTTGTCAATCCGGGTGAGCAGGTGTTAGTCCCAAATCCGGGATACCCCACCTATACTTCTTTAAGTAAAATACTTGGCGCGGAAGTTATCAACTATGACCTGAAAGAAGAAGACGGTTGGATGCCCGACTTTGAGGCACTGGAAAAGATGGATCTTAGTCGTGTAAAACTGATGTGGACCAACTACCCGAATATGCCGACAGGAGCCAATGCTACTCCGGAAATCTATGAGCGTCTTGTTGATTTTGCCCGCCGAAAGAATATCGTGATTGTGAACGACAATCCGTACAGCTTTATCCTGAACGATAAGCCTATCAGTATTCTAAGTGTGCCGGGAGCCAAAGACTGTTGCATCGAGTTCAACTCTATGAGCAAGAGTCACAATATGCCCGGCTGGCGTATCGGTATGTTGGCATCGAACGCAGAATTCGTACAATGGATATTGAAAGTGAAAAGTAATATCGACAGCGGTATGTTCCGTGCCATGCAACTGGCTGCAGCAACTGCTCTTGAAGCAGAAGCAGACTGGTATGAAGGCAATAACGAAAACTATCGCAACCGTCGTCACCTCGCCGGTGAAATTATGAAAACATTGGGATGCACCTACGACGAAAAACAAGTAGGAATGTTCCTTTGGGGAAAGATTCCCGCTTCCTGCAAGGATGTAGAGGAACTGACGGAAAAGGTATTGCATGAAGCAAGAGTGTTTATCACTCCGGGATTTATTTTCGGCAGTAACGGAGCAAGATATATTCGTATCTCTCTTTGTTGTAAAGACAATAAACTGGCGGAAGCACTGGAAAGAATAAAAAGAATATAGGTTTCTGTTGTTCTCTCTTCAAAGAAAAAGAGAAGAAAACAGCAGCATAATGAGACAGAATAATTTCAACGAAAACAAGTTATTAAAAGAATAAAAACAAATAAGAATATGGAACTCGAATCAATTTTATTACCGGGCATTGAAGCTAAAAGACCGATTGTCATTGCCGGCCCTTGTAGCGCAGAAACTGAAGAACAAGTAATGGATACAGCCAAACAACTGGCTGCAAAAGGACAGAAAATATATCGTGCCGGCATCTGGAAACCGCGTACCAAACCGGGAGGTTTCGAAGGTATCGGCGTAGAAGGTCTTGCCTGGTTGAAAGAGGTAAAGAAAGAAACAGGAATGTATGTTTCTACGGAAGTAGCAACAGCCAAACATGTTTACGAATGTCTGAAAGCGGGCATCGATATTCTTTGGGTAGGTGCGCGTACCACTGCCAATCCCTTCGCCGTACAGGAAATCGCTGATGCGCTGAAAGGTGTTGATATCCCCGTATTGGTTAAGAACCCGGTGAACCCGGATCTCGAATTATGGATCGGAGCACTGGAACGTATCAACAACGCTGGTTTGAAACGCCTGGGGGCTATCCACCGTGGTTTCAGCAGCTATGACAAGAAGATCTACCGTAATCTTCCCCAATGGCATATTCCTATCGAACTGCGCCGCCGTATCCCTAATCTTCCGATTTTCTGTGATCCGAGTCATATCGGTGGAAAACGTGAGTTAGTAGCTCCGCTTTGCCAACAGGCGATGGACTTGAACTTCGACGGTCTGATCGTAGAAAGCCACTGTAACCCTGACTGCGCTTGGAGCGATGCTTCCCAACAAGTTACTCCGGACGTACTCGACTATATCCTCAATCTGCTGGTGATCCGTACTGAAACGCAATCTACCGAAAGTCTGGCACAACTCCGTAAACAAATTGACGAATGTGACGACAATATCATTCAGGAACTATCAAAAAGAATGCGCGTAGCCCGCGAAATCGGTACTTACAAAAAAGAGCATGGAATCACCGTTCTTCAAGCCGGACGTTACAATGAAATCTTGGAAAAACGTGGCGCGCAGGGCGAACAGTGTGGTATGGACAGCGAGTTTATGAAGAAAATTTTCGAAGCCATCCACGAAGAATCGGTTCGTCAACAGATGGAAATTATTAATAAATAAAAAGCAGCCTCTCCACTAACCCTCTTCCAAAGAAAGGAAAGAAAGTAACCTCCTGTTCATATTGATAAGAGTAACTTTCAGTCTGTTCTCCTTGGGAGAGGGCTAGGGAAAGTTTTTTTAAATAAACATTATGAGAATATTAATCCTTGGAGCCGGAAAAATGGGCTCTTTCTTTACTGATATATTAAGCTTTCAACATGAAACGGCCGTGTTTGACGTCAACCCGCACCAGTTGCGTTTTGTCTATAACACGTATCGTTTCACCACATTGGAGGAGATTAAGGACTTTGAACCGGAACTGGTTATTAATGCCGTTACAGTGAAGTACACGCTGGATGCCTTTCATAAAGTATTGCCTGTGTTACCGAAAGACTGTATCATTAGTGACATTGCCTCTGTAAAAACAGGACTGAAGAAGTTTTATGAAGAAAGCGGTTTCCGTTATGTCTCCAGCCACCCGATGTTTGGCCCTACTTTTGCTAGTCTTAGTAATCTAAGCAGCGAGAATGCCATCATCATCAGTGAAGGCGACCACCTGGGAAAAATATTCTTCAAAGACCTCTATCAGACATTGCGTTTGAACATCTTCGAATATACGTTCGACGAACACGACGAAACAGTAGCCTACTCGCTTTCTATTCCGTTCGTATCGACTTTTGTATTTGCTGCCGTAATGAAACATCAGGAAGCTCCGGGAACTACGTTCAAAAAGCACATGGCAATTGCCAAAGGCCTATTAAGCGAAGACGACTACCTGCTTCAGGAAATTCTATTCAACCCACGCACTCCGGGACAGGTAGCCAATATCCGCACGGAGTTGAAGAATCTTCTCGAAATTATCGAGAACAAAGATGCGGAAGGAATGAAAAAGTATCTGACTAAGATTCGGGAGAAGATTAAATAATCCATTATATAGAGAGGGATCAGGGGAAATAATAATCTTCCGTGTGCCTCTCCGGTTACAGAACCATCCCTTATATAGGCAAGATTTAACGATCCTCTGCATACTTTTTTGTTTGCAGGGGATTTTTTTATGTGTACCTTTGTATCCGCAAAAACGGATTCACAGGAGAAAGAATGATAGATCAAATTACCATAGACCGGATATTGGACGCGGCACAAATTATGGATGTCGTTTCAGATTTTGTCACCCTGCGCAAACGTGGTGTCAATTACGTCGGTTTGTGTCCGTTCCATAGTGATAAAACCCCTTCTTTTTATGTCTCTCCCGCCAAGGGATTATGCAAATGTTTTGCTTGTGGAAAAGGTGGAAACGCAGTGCATTTCATTATGGAGCACGAGCAGATGTCATATCCGGAAGCGCTGAAGTACCTTGCCAAGAAATACAATATTGAAATCAAGGAGCGGGAATTAAGCGATGAAGAGAAGTTTGTGCAAAGCGAACGTGAAAGTCTGTTTATCGTCAATAACTTTGCGCGCGATTATTTCCAAAACATACTAAAAAATCATATAGACGGGCGTAGCATCGGTATGGCTTATTTCCGCAACCGTGGTTTTCGCGATGACATTATTGAGAAATTCCAACTAGGCTACTGTACTGAAAGTCACGATGCATTCGCCAAAGAGGCAATCCAAAAAGGATATAAAAAAGAGTATCTGGTAAAAACCGGACTTTGCTACGAAACGGACGACCACCGATTGCGAGATCGTTTTTGGGGACGTGTAATTTTCCCTGTCCATACGCTTTCCGGTAAAGTGGTGGCTTTTGGCGGACGTGTACTTGCCAGTGCAACGAAAGGGGTTAAAGTAAAATACGTCAATTCACCCGAATCGGAAATCTATCATAAAAGTAACGAATTATACGGTATATATTTTGCCAAACAGGCTATTGTAAAACAAGACCGTTGCTTTTTGGTTGAAGGCTACACGGACGTAATCTCCATGCATCAATCCGGCATAGAGAATGTGGTTGCTTCCTCGGGAACAGCCCTTACACCGGGACAAATCCGTATGATTCACCGGTTCACCAACAACATGACTGTGCTTTACGATGGTGACGCAGCGGGTATCAAGGCCTCTATCCGGGGAATTGACATGTTATTGGAGGAAGGTATGAATATCAAAGTCTGTCTTCTTCCCGATGGGGACGACCCGGACTCTTTTGCCCGCAAACATAACTCAACGGAATTCCAGGCTTTCATCTCTGAACATGAAACGGACTTTATCCGCTTCAAAACAAACTTGCTGCTGGAGGATGCAGGAAAAGATCCCATCAAGCGTGCGGAACTGATTGGTAACTTGGTGCAAAGTATTTCTGTTATCCCGGAAGCGATTGTCAGAGATGTCTATATCAAAGAATGTGCACAGCTACTTCATGTAGAAGATAAGCTGTTGGTATCGGAAGTTGCCAAAAGACGGGAAACTCAAGCAGAGAAACGAGCTGAACAGACGGAACGGGAACGCCGGATGGCTGAAAGAACAGCTACAATGTCTCAAGGGACACCGCCTGAAAATGCTCCGATGCCCAACGGAGATATTCCGTTGCCCCCTGAAATAGATAACGGATATACAGAGGTTCCTCCCGCTCTGCAGGAAGACAACTATGCATCTTTTATCCCCCAGGAAGGAAAGGAAGGACAAGAATTCTACAAATTCGAACGGCTGATATTACAAGCGGTAGTTCGTTATGGAGAAAAAATCATGTGTAACCTGACTGATGAAGAAGGAAACGAGATTCCGGTAACCGTTATAGAATATGTGATTAATGATTTAAAAGAAGATGAGTTAGCTTTTCATAATCCGTTGCACCGCCAAATGTTATCGGAAGCTGCTGCACACATGCATGATTCCAATTTCATTGCTGAACGTTATTTTCTGGCACATCCTGATCCGGTAATCAGTAAATTGAGTGTGGATTTGATTAATGTGCGGTATCAGCTTAGTAAATACCACTCCAAATCCCAAAAGATCGTAACAGATGAAGAGCGTCTCTATGAAATGGTTCCGATGTTAATGATTAACTTCAAATATGCAATTGTAACAGAGGAATTGAAGCACATGCTTTATGCCCTGCAAGATCCTGCTCTCGCCCATGATAATGAAAAATGTGATTCGCTTATGAAACGCTTTAATGAGTTGAAGACCGTACAAAGCATCATGGCAAAACGATTGGGTGACAGGGTTGTTCTGCGATGATTCCTCATCGGTGCCGAGAGATGTCTTCATCGGTGCCCCCCCCTCTTCATCGGTACCGAAGCCTGCCTTCCCCGATACCGAAACCAAATAACGTCTCCTACCAGGTTTTCTCTACAAAGTCCCGTGTTGAATCAGATTCATAAACTCTTCACGAGTTTTTGCCTGATTGAAAGCCCCGGTAAAATCCGAAGTAGTAGTAATAGAGTTTTGTTTTTCTACACCACGCATCTGCATACACATGTGTTTGGCTTCCACTACCACCATTACACCCAACGGATTCAGTGTTTCCTGAATACACTCTTTGATTTGCAGTGTCATGCGTTCCTGCACTTGCAGGCGATGAGAGAATATATCGACTACACGGGCTATCTTGCTCAACCCGGTGATATAGCCGTTAGGAATATAAGCCACGTGTGCCTTCCCGTAGAACGGCAACATGTGATGTTCGCAAAGGGAGAAGAAATCGATATCTTTCACAATCACCATCTGACTGTATTCTTCCTGGAATTTAGCAGAGCGAAGCACTTCATGAGGATCCATGTGATACCCTTTCGTCAAGCTTAACATTGCTTTAGCCACCCGTTCCGGAGTTTTCAATAATCCTTCCCGTTCGGCATCTTCACCCAACAAAGTTATAATACTACGATAATGACTCTTCAACTCCTCCAGATTCGGAGAAACAATTTCTTCTTTTTCTAACATGATACAATTATAAAGGAATATTGATCTGGTCTCTTACAATAGAAACCTCTTTGAACACACCGGTAGCCTTCAACCGACGCATCATTGCGTCCGCCTCTTCAATGCTCCGGAAATCACCTACACGACAAAGCCAACGAGGTGGATTGAACGAAGTATATACTGTCAATTCAGGGAAATACTCTTTAACGCGTGATGCTACATGATAAGCATCATTCTTAGCCTGACGAGTATTGTTACCGGCATACGCCTGTATTCTGAACCCGGAAGTCTTTATTACTTTCTGTTCACCTGTTGCAGGACGTTCCATCCCTATCAGAGCCTCAATACGGGGATCTTGATGAATAGTCACCTTTCCTTGTCCCGGAACGTTACGTTCCAGACTTTTGACAATGCCCTGTGCCTGTACACCGACAACTGCCAATACCAACAACAAAGTAAGTAAAGCTAGTTTTCTCATTCTATAAATAATATTTAGGCACGGATTACGCGGGTTACACAGTTTTCGAAATCTCTTGGACTAAACTATACCGTGTAATCCGTGAAATCCGTGCCTGAAAGAAGTTTTAATTATGCGTTAAAAGCATCAATGATACCTTTGAAATCAGATACTTTCAGAGCAGCACCACCAATCAAACCACCATCAACGTCCGGGTTAGCGAACAGTTCTTTAGCGTTAGAAGGTTTGCAGCTACCACCGTAAAGGATAGAAGTATTGTCTGCGATTTCTTTGCCATACTTGTCAGCTACGATAGAACGAATGAAGGCATGGATTTCCTGTGCTTGTTCAGGAGAAGCAGTTTTACCTGTACCAATAGCCCAAACCGGTTCGTAAGCCAATACAATCTTAGAGAAGTCTTCAGCCGACAGAGAGAATACAGATTCCATTTGTGCAGCTACTACTTCGTTTTGCTTGTTAGCTTCGCGTTCTTCCAACACTTCACCGATACAGAAAATCGGAGTCAGACCGTTAGCCAAAGCCAATTTTACTTTTTCTTCAAGGATAGCAACTGTTTCACCGTAGTATGCACGACGTTCAGAGTGTCCCAGAATTACATATTTTGCACCAGTAGAAGCAACCATTTCAGCAGAAACTTCACCTGTATAAGCACCTGATGCTTTGTCTGCACAGTTTTCAGCACCTACACCAATCTTAGCAGCGTCTACCAACGGAGTAACAGAAGCCAGGTGGATGAACGGAGTACAGATGATTACATCACAGTTAGGCTTTTCGTTAGCCAATGCTTCGTTCAGTTCTTTTGCCAAAGCGATACCCTCTTGAAGGGTTTTGTTCATTTTCCAGTTTCCTGCAACAATGTTCTTTCTCATTTTGTTTTTTTATTTTAAAGGGTTAATAAATTTACGATTGGACGATTGACGATTGAACGATTCAGGTTAGTGTTCGTTACAGAGGGTCGCTCGTTATCATTTTTTCTTATTCTTGTTCTTCTATTCCTTGATTCTTTGTTTCCGGTTCTTTGCTTTTTATCTCTTCTTCTTGTTGCTTCCGCTTCGCGGTTTTCCGTTCCCGGCGGCGAACGACCAACACATCCACCCCAAGCACTAACAACAATGGAATAACAAACCACAGGAAGACATATCCTACCGTATGAGCGTCACTGCTCACTTTCTGCTTTCCTAGCGGCAGATTCTCCAGTTTGTCCGTCAGTACGTATTCATCCGGTATATCCTCATCGCTCCATTTATTCAGAATGGTTCCGTTCTTAATCAACATCAATCCCGGGTTAGAGCGAACCATCGTCTTCAATGTTATATCATCCATTTGGCAGAAAGGATATTCGGCTCCTGTCTTGTCCTTCCACAATTCTATCTGTTCCTCCGGTGAAGAAGTGAGGCAATAGAATTTGTAGCCATGCTCCACCGAATAGTCATATATCTCATTAATCAAATCAATGTTACTATCATCCGCCTCTTCAATCCGATGGGCAACCAACAGGAAAGTATATCCTATATCTGTCAATACATCGTTTGTTATATCTTCCCCCGTATTCAGATCTATCATAGAGAAATCGTGAATAGCCGGTTCATATCCTTTTTCCTTAAGGATGGTACGCGTATCGACAAATGTCCAGGTACTATCCGGATAGTTATCCAACGTAAATTCTTTCTGCTCTCCGTTCTTCTCCAGGATAAAGATGCTTTCATATACGCTTGGTTTGGCTCCTTCGGGCATTGTCATTCCTTCCAGGATATTCTTTCCGATCTTGTAAGGACGAAAGTCTAAAACAGGCAAACGGTCCAGACAATAGAACGATAAAGTAAACACAAAAAACAGCGTATAAAGAGAAACCAGCCACTCCATCTTCACACTGATAAAACGAATCAGCATCCTCCTGTGACGGAAAGCCATTATTGCCGCAAATAGCAGAATGATATTCTTTCCAAATGTTTCCCAATTTGTCAACACCCAGGCATCACCAAAACAACCGCAGTCTGAAACCGGATCAAAGATGGCAAGATACAAGGTCAGTGGCGTCATGAAAATCATCAGCATCAAAGCCAATGAGGTAGCCAATGTTCTTCTTGTTGCAAAGAACAAAGAGATACCTATAAAAAACTCAACGGCGGATAAAACGATACCTCCCAATAAAGGGAAGAATGAAGGGAACCAGGAAGCCATTCCGAATGCAGTCAGATAATCCTGTATCTTATACTGGAAACCCAGCGGATCAACTGCCTTTACAAATCCGGAAAAGATGAACGATGCCGCCAAAAGAAAGCGACACATATTCGCCACTACCTCCTGAATGATATGTAAGTTCTTATCCTTCAAATTCTATCTTAATCAGTCCGAAAACAGAGTAATTAATCATATCCATATAATTGGCATCAATACCTTCTGACACCAATGTATTGCCGGCCAAGCTCTCAATCTGCTTGGTACGGTAGATTTTCATCAGAATCAAGTCTGTGTAAGAGTTGACACGCATGCTCCGCCAGGCTTCATCATAATCATGATTCTTGGCAAGCATCAGTTCTAATGCCTCTTTTGCATACTTATCGTACAAAGCCATCGCTTCTTCATTGCTGATGTCGGCAGACTCGGCATACCCCAGTTCCAACTGGATAAGTCCGATGATGCCATAATTGACAATCGCAATAAACTCGGCACGGATTCCCTCGTCAATCAGGGTTACTCCTTTGGTTTCAATACTTCGAATCCGATTGGCTTTAATAAAAATCTGGTCAGTCACCGAAGCCGGACGCAGGATACGCCATGCAGGCCCGTAATCGTGCAGCTTCTTGGAGAATAAGTCACGGCACAAGGCGATGACATGTTCAAATTGTTGCTTGGTATCTTTCATCTTCTTCCAAATAGTGCGCAAAGGTAACAATAATTAAGTAAAAACAGAAAGAGGGCACTCTAAATTATATTAAAGTGCCCTCTCCTAAAGATATTGTATTACTGTTTTATAAGCTATATTTTTTATGAACAACGCAAAACCTGTCCGATACGCAAAGTAGTAGTCGGTTTGATACGGTTCAGTTTGCAAAGTGTACTGACTGATACGCCACGCAATTTAGCAATGCGGGACAATGTATCGCCACTCTTCACCTTGTGATAACGGATGGTACCGTCAGCCACTTGAGTATCATGAGAACCAGCACGCTTCACGCCTTTTGCTTTGCGGAACGTATAAGTATCGGCAACGATATCTTGTTTCGGGAAGTCGAACATATAAATCGGATTAATTGCAATCCCCAGGAAGCGGGTTTCGAAATGAAGATGCGAACCAGTAGAACGTCCGGTGTTACCACCCAAACCGATTACTTCTCCGGCTTTCACTAATTGGTTTTCTTCAACCAATTGTTTTGATAAATGACCATACACTGTTTCCAATCCATTATCATGACGGATAACGACATATTTTCCATATCCTCTACGCTCATATTTTACGATACGTACTTTACCGTCAAAAGCAGCTACGATAGTATCACCTATATTCACTTTCAAGTCCAACCCATTATGCATTCTTCTCCAACGAGGACCGAAAGGCGAAGTAATTTTTGTACTTGGAGTTGGCATATGGAAACCTGTCAGGTCGATTGTATACGTATCAGGGATAATAGCATTTCCGTAAGCATGCACATACTGGTTGTTCCAGTTTGGATAAAGACTTAGGGCGGGATATTCGGACTGTTCGGCACGGATTTGCTTCTGCAAGGCCAAAGAGTCTACTGATTTTAATTTCTTGTCTATCGGTGCTTGGCGGGCAATCAAGTCTTGCGAGAAAGAGCTCAGACTGACCATAGCCGCAACAGCGACCAATCCTGTTTTAATAATGCTAAAATTCATTCCTTCTTTGTCAATTCAATTAATATTCGTCGTTTGCATACAGGTAATCAAATGTAGCCTGCTTGTAATCGAATATTTCTTCCGGTTTAAAAAATCTCGTTAATTCAATAGCTGCAGTCTCCGGAGAATCGGATGTATGAACGATATTCTCTTGAAAGCTCATACTGTAATCCCCGCGAATGGTGCCTGGAGCAGCTAAACGTCCATTAGTCGGTCCCGCCAACGTACGGACTGTTTGAATAGCATCCACACCTTCGAAACAACAAACAATGACAGGAGTTGCCATCATCGAATCTTTCACACGCTGAAAGAAAGGTTTGCCGCTAAGGTGGGCATAATGTTCGCTTAACAATTCATCAGTCAGTTGCATCATCTTCATGCCGGCCAACCGTAATCCTTTACGTTCAAAGAGATGAGTAATCTCACCAACCAATCCCCGTTGAAGGGTACATGGTTTTAAAATGACCAGCGTTTTTTCAAGCATAATACTCGACTTTGCAAATGGTTAAACAATACATTTACTAAAAAAATTCCCCCAAAGGTAGTATTTTCCTATGAAAAGGCAAGAGAGTTATTAACTATTTTTCAGATGCTTAGTACAAAAAGAGGGAACAATTGAGCCGTTAAACTCCTATAAATAGGGAGGATAGGGACAAAATATGTTTTGCAACACATTTACGCAAATAAACTGCATGTTTAACCGTTTTTCAACTTATGGCAGCCCAGTTAACATTCGTTTTCCGCAAGGCTTTAAGTTGCCGCCACAAGATTTCATTCTCGGGATTCTGTGCCGCAGGGTCTTGTTCCACAATACTTTCAGCTATGGCACGAACGTATTGCAACAGTTGCCCGTCGCGTACAATATCCGCAATCTTCAAATCGAAAGCGATGCCGCTTTGCTGCGTACCTTCAAGATCACCGGGGCCACGCAATTTCAAATCGGCCTCGGCTATTTCGAAACCATCATTGGTACGTACCATGATTTCCAATCGTTTCCGGGTGTCCTCCGTCAACTTATAATTCGTCACCAGAATACAATAAGACTGCTCCGCTCCACGTCCTACCCGTCCACGCAACTGATGTAACTGCGAAAGCCCGAAACGTTCTGCATTTTCAATAATCATCACCGAAGCATTCGGGACGTTCACTCCGACTTCAATGACGGTAGTAGCCACCATGATCTGCGCTTTGCCCGAAACAAAAAGCTGCATTTGCTCATCCTTCTCGGCTGGTTTCATTTTGCCATGCACTTTACAAACCGTACATTTCGGAAACTCTTCCAGAACATGTTGATATCCTTCTTCAAGGTTCTTCAAATCAATCTTTTCGCTTTCTTTAATCAGCGGATAGACAATGTAGACCTGACGTCCTTCTTCAATTTGTTTGTGCACCGAACGGTACATACTTTCCCGGCGGTTATCAAATTGGTGGATGGTAGTAATCGGTTTTCTTCCGGGTGGAAGCTCGTCGATAACAGACACGTCCAAATCACCATACAATGTCATTGCCAAAGTGCGTGGGATCGGGGTAGCAGTCATCACGAGCACATGTGGAGGTTGAACATTCTTACTCCAAAGGCGGGCGCGTTGTGCCACGCCAAAGCGATGCTGTTCGTCGATAACAACGAAACCTAAAGAAGAGAAATTGACAGTATCTTCAATAACGGCATGCGTTCCTATTAATATCTTCACATCTCCGGTCAGCAATCCGGTCAGAATCGCTTCCCGCCTTTTGCCTTTAATAGAGCCTGTCAGCAGTTCGACACGGATATCCATGCCAAAGAGCAGTTCTTTGATCGTTTCATAATGCTGGTTCGCCAAGATTTCGGTGGGTGCCATCATGCAAGCCTGATAACCGTTATCCAACGCCAACAGCATACTCATCAAGGCAACCAGTGTTTTCCCGCTTCCTACATCTCCCTGCAAGAGGCGGTTCATCTGCCTGCCACTGCCGACATCGTTCCGTATTTCCTTCAATACCCGCTTCTGTGCACCTGTCAGTTGAAAAGGAAGATTCTTTGTATAAAATGTATTGAACACCTCTCCCACTTTCTCAAAGATATATCCACGATATCTTTTTTGTCTGTCTTTGGCATAGCGGAGGATATTCAGTTGAACATAAAACAGCTCTTCGAACTTAAGGCGATATTGCGCCCTGCGAAGCACATCGGGATTGGTCGGAAAGTGGATATTCCGGAGAGCTTCCGTCAAAGGCATCAGATGATATTCCGCCAGCAATTTGGAAGAAAGTGTTTCAGGCAGAGGCTCCTGTATTTGCTGAATCACCGTTGCCATCATCTTCTCAATCGCGTGAGAGTTGAGGAAACTGCGCTTCATCTTCTCCGTCGTATTATAATAAGGTTGCAATCCCACCGAAGAAAGTTTCAAATCTTCCGTCTTGTCTACATCGGGATGCGCCACATTGATACGTCCGTTGAAAACTGTCGGTTTGCCGAAGATGATATATTCCTCGTGCAGCTTATACTTGCCTAAGATATACTTAATGCCTTGAAACCACACCAAATCCACGACTCCCGTACCATCCGAAAAGTGCGCCGTCAAACGACGTTGACGTCCTTCGCCAATGGTTTCGAAACCGAGAATTTCTCCTTTCAACTGGATATACGGCATATTGCCATCTATTTCGTGAATGTAATAGATGCGGCTCCGGTCAATATATTTATAAGGGAAATAATAAATTAAATCGTGCAAGGAGTAGATTTCCAACTCCTTATTTAATACAGCGGCTTTTTGAGGGCCTACACCGGAGATAAATTTTATGTCGCGTGTGGCTAAATCGAACATTTATAAAAGAGCACTCCCCACTTTTAAATCGAAAGGAGTCGTTATTTTTATATTTTCACGGTTACCTTCCGCCAGATACACAGGCATTCCCATTGCTTCGACAACGGAAGCGTCATCTGTAAAGAAGGGAGTAAATTCTTGTGCATAGGCTTGTTTCAACAACTCTACATCGAACACCTGCGGTGTTTGAACCAGCTTGTAATCATTCCGGCTGACCGTTTCACTTCCGGTATCTGTCAGATGGCGAAGTGTCTCTACCACATCCACCACAGGAATCACTGCTTTCTGCACTTTTGCCAAGTCATAACAACGGCGAATCACTTCTACCGACACAAACGGACGTACTCCATCATGCACCCCTACCAGTCCCGGCCCTTGCACCAGTGCCAGACCGTTCTTTACAGAGTGAAAACGCGTTTCGCCTCCATCGGCAAGGGTATGTTCCACCGCAAAGCTGTGTTTTTGGCAAAGTTGCTTCCAAAAGTCCTGTTGTTCCCGTGGAAGCACTACTATGATTTGAAGTGTTTCGTCATATCTCCTAAATACTTCCAGGGTATGCATCAACACAGGTTTATCACCCATGGGAAGGAATTGTTTCGGGAGGTCACTTCCCATTCGCAAGCCCTTTCCACCGGCGACAATGATTACATATTTCTTCATGGACGGTTTAGCGTTTAACACACATCGCTTCTACCAGTTCGTCTACTTTTTCTTTACCTACCAACAGGTCAACGATTGTCAAAGCAAATTCCATGGCAGCACCCGGTCCCATACCGGTAATGATGTTTCCATCACGTACGACAGGTTCATTTACACATTCTGCACCATCCAGATATTGTTCAAAACTCGGATAACAGGTAGCCTTCTTTCCTTTCAGCAGTCCCAGTTTACCCAATACCATCGGAGCAGCACAAATGGCCGCAATAGGTTTACCTTTTGCGGCAAAATCAAGAATCAATTTACGCAACCCTTCGTGCTTGTCAAGTGTGGCAGCTCCCGGCATTCCTCCCGGCAACAGCAGCAGTTCAGCATCGAAGAAATCGCAATTCTCGAAGTTGATATCGCAAAGGACGGATACGTCATGTGCTCCCACTACAATTTCATCCGGCGTAACGGATACGATTTCTACATTAAGTCCGGCACGTCTCAACGTGTCAATAGCAGTAAAGGCTTCAATTTCTTCAAAACCATCTGCAAAAAAAGCGTATACAGTTCCCATAATCCTTTATATATTTGGTTAATGATACTATCTCAAGTTAAAATAATAGGTGATTGTCCCTGTCTGGTTATTCACCCCATCTATCGTATTAAAACGGGCTTTCTTCGCTGCATCCTCCGCCGCCTTACGCAAAGCGGAATTTACCGTATTCGTTTGAGGGCTAATACTGGTCGATATCACTTGCCCTGCAGGATTCACGGTGATATTCACCACTACACGTCCTTCTTCCTGCACATTATATACAGGCTTCGGCAAACTGCCCGTACCTAAAGAACGTCCGCCAAGGTCAAATGTTCCATAACCTCCGGTTCCGGTCTTCGCTCCGGTAGAAGAATTTCCCTCCTTGCTACCTTCGGTTCCCGTGCCACTAGCCGCTGTTCCTTTATTTCCTGTCATTTGCGCTCCCTTTCCAAACGCACCGGACACCCTCTTTCTGGCAGCTTCTTCGGCAGCCTTACGTTCACGTTCCGCTTTTTCTTCTGCCAGCCGTTTCGCTTCCGCAGCTTTTTCGGCTTCCGTTTTTTCGGGCTTCTTCACCGGTTCTTTCGGCTTGACCACCTCTTTAGGTTTCACCGTTTCTTTTTTCGGTTCTTCCGTCTTAGGTTTCAGGGTTACTGTTTCCTCTTCAGTCTGCGTCAATAAATCCTGTTCCGAAGGAAGTTCCGGTGCTGTTTCCGCGGGTGCTGCCGCATCTTCATCCATGATATCCACGTCTACCAGAGAGGGATCATCGAAGCCACTCGCTGCGTCTACATTTCCCATCATTACAGGCACTCCGCCTGCATCTTCATCCGGTTGAGGGACAGTAAAGCTCACCAGAATCAAAAGAGCAATCACTGCCACATGCACCAACAGTGCACCCAGCGCTCCTATGTATTCACCCTTTTTTCTTCTGTCCATTGTTTCTTATTTATTTTCAGGCGGGCGTGTAGCCAACACCATCTTAAAATGATTCTCGTTTGCAATGTTCAATACCCTTACGATCTCACGGTAAGGTACCGATTCATCTGCATACAATGCCACGTACATTTCCGGCTCCTTCTCTGCGCAACTCTGCAAGAATGAAGTCAGATCGTTCAGCGCCACCGGCTGCTCTTTTTCATTGCCGAAAGCGGCATAGAAATTCAAGTCTTTATCGATAACCACTCTTGTCAGCGGTTTGGCCGAAGTCTGCTGCTTGCCTTGCGGCAACAGGACTTTGATAGCATTGGGCGACACCACCGTAGAGGTTATCATAAAGAATATCAGCAACAGGAAGATGACGTCCGTCATGGAAGCCATGCTGAAATTGGGCGATACTCTATTTCTTCTTTTTAATCCCATCAGCCTATTATTTTGCCGGCTCGTTCAACAAGTCCATGAACTCCATTGTACGAGACTCCATTTTATTTACCACACGGTCTACCAGCATCACCAGATAATTGTAGGCAAACATAGCAATGATACCGACAATCAGACCACCGACCGTAGTAATCATAGCTTCATAGATACCACCAGAAAGCAAAGTGATATCAATGTTTCCGCTTCCGGCATTCGCCATTTCATAGAATGCACGTACCATACCGGTCACCGTACCGAGGAATCCGAGCATCGGAGCACCTCCGGAAATAGTTGCCATTACAGTCAATCCTTTTTCCAGCTTTGCCACTTCAATATTACCTACATTCTCAATAGCTACCTGTACATCGTTAATAGGACGTCCTAAACGGCTGATCCCTTTTTCTATCATACGTGCCGAAGGGGTGTTTATCGTACGGCAATAGTTAATAGCCGCTTTGATCTCACCGCTATGAATATAGTCTTTAATCCGCTCCATAAACATCGGGTCCTCTTTTCCTGCCTTGCGAATCATGTAGTTACGTTCAAACAGGATATAGAAACAGACAACCGACAATACACCCAGCACAATCATAATCCATCCACCCTTGATAGCCATATCAAGCATGTTCATTTCAGGAGCGTTCACCTCCGTCAATACGGGGTTGGCAGTAGCCAGCGAGTCGGCCATATTCATAGCCCCTTGGGCTAACAAGATCATTGCATTCATGAGCGTAGACAGTTTTTATATTCCTGAATGGTACGTTCGAGTCCCAGATACAATGCATCGCTAATCAACGCATGTCCGATGGAGACTTCATCCACCCAAGGAATGTTTTTATAGAAATAATTTAAATTAACCAGACTCAAGTCGTGTCCGGCGTTCAATCCGATACCCAGTTTACGGGCAGTCTTCGCGGCTTCGATAAAAGGAGCGATGGCAGCTTCCGGATTCTTCGGATAGTTCGTTGCGTATGGTTCGGTATACAGTTCGACACGATCCGCTCCCGCTTTTGCTGCATATTCCACCATTTCAGGATCGGCTGCCACAAAAACGGAAGTACGAATACCAGCGCTGTTAAACTGATCGAGAACTTCAGTAAGGAATTCCAGATTTGCTTTGGTGTCCCAACCGGAATTAGAAGTAATTTGTGAAGGATCATCGGGAACCAAAGTTACCTGATGAGGTTTAACTTTCAACACCAGGTCAATAAATTCCGGAGCGGGATAACCTTCGATATTAAATTCCGTGCGCAACAAAGGGCGCAAATCATATACATCTGAACGACGAATGTGGCGTTCATCGGGACGAGGATGAACAGTGATACCGTCTGCACCAAAAGATTCACAATCAAGCGCTACCTTTACTACATCGGGAACATTTCCTCCGCGAGCATTCCTTAGCGTAGCAATCTTGTTTATGTTTACACTTAATTTAGTCATAGTTCTACGTTATATTTGCCGCAAAAATACAAATATTATTATTAGTTGCCTAATAATACGAAACGCATTATGGGTTCTTTTTTGGTTATTTAAAGTAGAAATCCAAGAAAAAATGCCAAATTTGCATCCTGAACTAATGATATTGCTTATGAAATTCGCCATTTTCGGAAATACTTATCAGGCTAAAAAGTCCTCTCATGCTGTCACCTTGTTTAAACTTTTAAAGAAACAGGGAGCAGAGATTGGTATGTGCAGGGAATTTTATCAATTCCTAGTTTCTGAAAATATGGATATTAAAGCAGATCAATTATTTGATGGTGATGATTTTACTGCCGATATGGTAATCAGCATCGGAGGCGACGGAACATTTCTGAAAGCTGCCCGCCGCGTAGGAAGAAAAGGGATTCCTATTTTGGGAATTAACACAGGACGTTTAGGATTTCTGGCAGATATTTCGCCGGAGGAAATGGAGGAAACATTTGATGAAATCCAAAACGGCAGATATAGTGTGGAGGAACGTAGCGTACTTCAGTTGATCTGCAACGACAAACATCTCCAAGATTCTCCTTATGCCCTCAACGAAATAGCTATTCTCAAACGAGACAGCTCCTCAATGATTAGTATCCGGACAGCTATTAATGGCGCGTATCTGAATACTTATCAAGCTGACGGGTTAGTAATTGCCACTCCAACAGGTTCCACAGCCTACTCTTTGAGTGTAGGAGGCCCGATCATCGTCCCTCATTCCAACACTATTGCCATCACTCCGGTGGCTCCACATAGTCTCAACGTCCGCCCTATCGTTATTCGGGATGACTGGGAGATTACATTAGATGTAGAAAGCAGAAGTCACAACTTCCTCGTCGCCATCGACGGGAGGAGCGAAACTTGCAAAGAAACGACTCAACTAACCATCCGTCGGGCAGATTACAGCATAAAGGTAGTGAAACGTTTTAATCACATTTTTTTCGATACACTCCGCAGCAAAATGATGTGGGGAGCGGATGGAAGACGATAGATGGGAAACTAATCTAACGTAAAAGTCTGCGAACCAATCAGATTACCACCTTCGAAGATATCAACGCGATAGTTTCCGGCATATAAGAATTCTTCTACATCCCAGAATACATTCACGTTCTGTTCTTCTCCGTTATATTCAATATATTTCTTGATGGAGTAAACCAGTGTACGGTTTTCATAAGGGAAAGTATTGGATGCACTCTTAGTCAAAACATCATTATCCGGTTTGGTTATACGTATATAAATGGTACGTTCCCCGTTTTCAGCAGTTATATTCTTCACGATTGTGAAACTGATAGCCAATTTCACCACATCTTTCACCTTCTTCGCCACTTTACCGCGTTTATTGCGTGGTTCGATACGAATATTAGTTGCATCGAGTTGTGCGGCTAACGTCACCTTCTTATCCAGATTTTTCTTTTCTTCGGAAAGGTTACTGATTTGTTGTGAAGCCTGATTATATTTTTGTGTTACTTCTGCAATGACCTGTTTCTGCTGTGCAGCCAGTTTATTTAGTGAATCAATCTGATTAATATAACCAACCATTACTTTACGTAAGGTAGCCAATTCTTTCTTTAAACGACGAATCTCTGTTGCATTCGAACTCTTCACAGTACGAAGTTCTTCTAATAGACGTTGGGTCTTTAACTGTTCCTGTTCTAACAATACTCCTAATGAGTCATTAGTAACCTTAAACTTCAATTCATCATATTCTTGCACAAAACGACTATATTCGTTTTCCAGATCTTCCTTATCCAATTGGAATTCCTGCACTAACTCCCGATTAGCTTTTTTTTCGGTAAACAATAAATAAGTAATACCAATAATAGCTATCACCAAGATAGCCACGGCCGCAATAAGAAGGCTTTTTTTACTCATAGTTTCAGTTGTGAATTGATAACGTGCGCAAAAGTAATCATTTCGCAACAGAAGTCAAGTATAAAAAGTGAGAGTTTTTGAAAAACTCCCGACTAATCTATGCAATTTTAATTTATTAACCAGTCAACCAGGCCGAACCGACAGACGCAAAGTACCCCGACTGATTCTCCTTTATGATCCTAAGCGGCCACTGACATTACCTGATCGAAGCAGCCTTATTTGCGACTTTTACCTCGTTTGCGTACTGGTTTTGAAGCAAATGATACTTTAGCAAACAAGTATTGAAATTATTTTTTAATGAAGCGGTAGCCCGAGAAATAATATAGAATTCACCTAACGTACAAATGTACGTTATCTACCGTGTGAATGTCCGTTACCCACCGGGCGAGCATCAACAACCTACCAGACAAAAGGCGGTCATCTGCCGGACGAACAGTTCATGAGGGACACGGGAACAGAAACGACACCGACGAAGTGATCCGAACCGACAACGGCAGCAGCCAAAGCCATCTTCTCTGCCCAGTATTATTGCTGTTGTTTATAACAGAAATAATACTTTTACTTACTCTTCTTTACTTTACTCTTCTCTACTCTACTGGTTTTCATTGGGTTTTTCCCCTTTACTGGCGGGCGTTTCAGCGCTTTGTACCCCCCTCTCCGAACACCCTCGTTTTTGTATCGTTTTCGTTGTTTATTCTCCGCTTCTCTTCCACGCTTGCCAACGGCTTGTTCGACCACTTTTTTTTCATGATAGCCATCCATTCCGGAGAACTTAGACCTTTAACTAAAATTATTACGGAAAAATTTCTTTAATCAGGATTATCGTTGTAATTTTGTCGCGCTAAAAGATAAAACAAATTATCAACTTTTTAAATATATAGTATTATGTCAAAAGTAACCGTAGTAGGCGCAGGTAACGTAGGTGCTACATGTGCAAATGTACTTGCTTTTAATGAAGTAGCAGACGAAGTAGTAATGCTGGACGTTAAAGAAGGCGTTTCAGAAGGTAAAGCAATGGATATGATGCAGACAGCTCAATTGCTGGGTTTCGACACTACATTGGTAGGCTGCACTAACGACTATGCTCAAACCGCTAACTCTGACGTTGTTGTGATTACTTCAGGTATTCCTCGTAAACCGGGTATGACTCGTGAAGAGCTGATTGGTGTGAACGCTGGTATCGTTAAATCGGTAGCAGAAAACCTGTTGAAATATTCTCCTAACGCTATCATCGTTGTTATCTCTAACCCGATGGATACAATGACTTATTTGGCATTGAAAGCTTTGGGCTTGCCGAAAAACCGTGTGATCGGTATGGGTGGTGCTTTGGATAGCTCTCGTTTCAAATATTTCTTGTCTCAAGCTATCGGTTGCAACGCTAACGAAGTAGAAGGTATGGTTATCGGTGGTCACGGTGATACTACTATGATTCCTTTGACTCGTTTCGCTACTTACAAAGGTATGCCTGTAGCAAATTTCATCTCTGCCGAAAAACTGGAAGAAGTAGCCGCTGCTACAATGGTAGGTGGTGCTACACTGACTAAATTGCTGGGTACTTCTGCATGGTATGCACCAGGTGCAGCAGGAGCATTCGTAGTTGAATCTATCCTTCATGACCAAAAGAAGATGGTTCCTTGTTCTGTATTATTGGAAGGTGAATATGGTGAATCAGATCTTTGCATCGGCGTTCCTGTAATCCTTGGCAAGAACGGTATCGAAAAGATCGTTGAACTGAACCTGAACGAAGACGAAAAAGCCAAGTTCGCAGCTAGCGCAAAAGCTGTTCACGGAACGAACGCTGCTTTGAAAGAAGTAGGTGCTCTGTAATTAATCCCCTTACTTTATATATCAAGAAAGGCTGTTCTTCACTACGAGGAGCAGCCTTCTTTCTTTTCTACAGAATCCTACCCCACTATATTTTAAAAAAAGCTAATTCATTTTGCACTTTCAAGTAAAGCTCATACATTTGCATCGTTGTTTATGCAATTATTGTTTAAGTAAACAAGTTCAAAAAAACAGACTACTTCAATAAACAAATTACATGAGAACCGGGTTATTAAATATAGAAGTATCACCTTATTAATATGCAAGATGCGATGAAAAAAGTATTTCTTCTGACAATTCTGCTAAGTCTCACTTTCATAGGAAAAGCGCAGAACTTTCTAAGTCTGGATAGTTGCCGCGCATTAGCTCTTGCCAACAACAAAGATTTGTTGATAAGCAATGAGAAGATAAATGCTGCTCATTATCAACGAAAAGCTGCATTTACGAATTATTTGCCCAACTTCTCGGCAACCGGAGCTTACATGAGAAACCAGAAAGAGTTTTCATTATTAAACAATGACCAGAAAGCTACGCTTTCAGGATTAGGAACTAATCTGGCAGGCCCTATCCAACAGGCTGCAACCGAGATTGTAACAGCACATCCTGAATTAAAACCACTTATTGCTTCCTTAAGCGGAAAACTAGGAGCGGCTCTGCCTGCTCTCGACCAAGCAGGAAACTCTTTAGTGGATGCACTCCGCACAGACACCAGAAATGTCTATGCAGGCGCTATTACATTGACACAGCCTTTATATATGGGTGGAAAAATCCGGGCGTACAACAAAATAACAAAGTATGCCGAAGAGTTAGCTCAAGAACAACACCACGGTGGCATGCAGGAAGTAATCATGAGTACAGACCAGGCATATTGGCAAGTTATTTCGTTGGTTAATAAGAAGAAGTTGGCGGAAGGTTATTTAAAGCTCTTGCAACAGCTGGACGGTGATGTGGAAAAAATGATTAATGAAGGAGTAGCCACCAAAGCGGATGGCTTGTCTGTACGCGTCAAGGTGAATGAAGCAGAAATGACACTCACCAAAGTGGAAGATGGATTGAGCCTTGCCCGAATGTTGCTGTGCCAACTATGCGGTATTGATCTTAGCTCCCCCATCACGCTAGCAGATGAAAATATGGAAGATATTCCATTACTGACAACAGACCCTCATTTCGATTTATCTACCGCTTATGAGAATCGTCCGGAAATACGTAGTCTCGAATTAGCGACACAGATTTATAAACAGAAAGTAAACGTAACCCGTGCCGAACATCTTCCTTCTATCGCATTGATGGGGAATTATATGGTAACCAACCCTTCTGTCTTCAACAGCTTTGAAAACAAATTCAAAGGCATGTGGAATGTGGGAGTGATGGTACAGATACCTATATGGCACTGGGGAGAAGGTATTTATAAAACGAGAGCGGCAAAAGCCGAAGCCCGCATTGCACAATACCAGCTTCAGGACGCACGCGAAAAAATAGAGTTGCAAGTCAATCAAGCCGCTTTCAAGGTAAAGGAAGCAGGTAAGAAACTGGTTATGTCTTCCAAAAACATGGAAAAAGCGGAAGAGAATCTGCGCTATGCAACGCTTGGTTTTAAAGAGGGAGTGATTGCCACCAGTAATGTTCTTGAAGCACAAACGGCATGGCTGTCCGCTCATTCAGAAAAGATTGACGCACAAATAGATGTGAAGTTAACAGAAATCTATCTGAAGAAATCTCTGGGAACGCTGAAATAAATAAAAAGCAGAAAAATAAAGTAAAGAACCCAATCAGAAACAACCCAATCCCTAACCAACTCACAATCCATAAACCATAAACCATAAAACATAAAACATAAAACATAAAACATAAAACATAAAACATAAATCATAAATCATATGGCACCTATAAAATCACAAAACAGCAATATGCTGCTTGCATTCCTTACTCTACTGGGAGTTATTGCAATCGTTGCAGTCGTTGGCTTCTTCATGCTTCGCAAAGGTCCTGAAATCATACAGGGACAGGCTGAAGTTACCGAGTATCGCGTTTCGAGCAAAGTTCCGGGACGTATATTGGAATTTCGCGTGAAAGAAGGACAAAGTGTCAATGCCGGAGATACGCTGGCCATTTTGGAAGCCCCTGACGTGGTGGCAAAAATGGAACAGGCACGTGCTGCCGAAGCTGCCGCACAAGCACAAAACGCAAAAGCAATCAAAGGCGCGCGTGAGGAACAAATCCAGGCGGCATACGAAATGTGGCAAAAAGCCCAAGCAGGCGTCACCATTGCCGAAAAATCATATCAACGTGTAAAGAACCTCTATGAGCAGGGAGTAATGCCTGCACAGAAATTGGATGAAGTCACTGCGCAACGGGATGCAAGTATTGCTACGGAGAAAGCAGCCAAAGCACAATATACCATGGCAAAGAACGGAGCGGAACGTGAAGACAAGATGGCCGCGGAAGCTTTGGTAAACCGGGCTAAAGGTGCTGTTGCCGAAGTAGAATCGTACATAAAGGAGACTTATCTCATAGCTCCGGCTGCCGGAGAAGTTTCAGAGATTTTCCCGAAGGTAGGCGAATTGGTAGGTACTGGTGCCCCCATCATGAATATCGCCGAACTCAACGATATGTGGGTAACATTCAACGTACGCGAGGATCTGCTCAAGAACCTGACGATGGGTTCGGAATTCGAAGCAGTCATTCCTGCTCTGGATAATAAAAAGATCAAACTCAAAGTATATTATCTGAAAGACTTAGGGACTTATGCCGCTTGGAAAGCAACCAAAACAACCGGACAGTTCGACCTGAAAACATTCGAAGTGAAAGCTTCTCCGATAGAGAAAGTGGAAAACCTCCGTCCGGGTATGTCTGTCATCATTGACAAGTAATCATGAGAGAGAGAAAAAAGAAATATATAGCCCTGTGGCAGGTCATGCAAAGAGAGTGCCGGCGGTTGATTTCACGCCCGCTCTACCTCTTCTGTATGGTCATTGCCCCACTGTTTTGCTATATATTCTTCACCACCTTAATGGATTCGGGACTTCCCAAGGATCTTCCTGCAGGAGTGGTAGACATGGATGATTCGTCTACCTCCCGCAATATTGTCCGCAACCTGGATGCTTTTTCACAGACAGGGGTTGTAGCTCATTACAGTAATGTGACAGATGCACGTATTGCCATGCAAGAAGGAAAAATCTACGGATTCTTCTACCTTCCCAAAGGTTTATCGGCAGAGGCACAGAGCCAACGACAACCGACAATCTCCTTCTACACCAATTACTCCTATCTGATCGCAGGTTCTCTATTGTTCAGAGACATGAAAATGATGGGAGAACTCACTTCAGGAGCCGCTGCAAGGACCATGTTATATGCCAAAGGTGCAACAGAGGATCAGGCTATGGCATATCTGCAACCGATTGTTATCGATACACACCCACTGAATAATCCGTGGCTGAACTATTCGGTATACTTATGCAATACACTGATACCAGGAGTACTCATGCTATTAATATTTATGGTAACTGTCTATTCAATCGGTGTAGAAATCAAAGATCGTACGGCTCGCGAATGGTTACGAATGAGTAACAACTCCATTTATATTGCATTGGCCGGGAAGTTGCTTCCCCACACTGTAGTCTTTTTCATTATGGGTATATTCTATAATGTATACCTGTATGGATTCCTGCATTTTCCTTGCAACAGCGGTATATTTCCGATGATATTTGCCACGCTCTGTCTTGTACTGGCATCCCAATGTTGTGGTATTGTCATGATAGGAACCCTGCCGACTCTACGACTCGGATTAAGTTTTGCTTCCCTGTGGGGAGTCATATCGTTCTCCATTTCCGGTTTTTCATTCCCGGTCATGGCTATGCATCCTGTTTTACAGGCTTTGAGCAATCTATTTCCTTTGCGTCACTATTTCCTTATTTACGTGGATCAGGCGCTCAACGGATATAGTATGGCTTACTCATGGACCAACTATATGGCACTATTAATATTTATGATGCTCCCCTTCTTCGTGGTTCACCGCCTGAAGGAAGCATTGGTTTACTATAAATATATACCCTAAATGAAAGATATAAAATTAAAAGATAAGATAGCTCAAGGCATCAATGACCTGTTTTATATCTGGAAACGGGAGTTTCAGACAACTTTCCGCGACCAGGGGGTACTGATATTCTTTATACTCGTCCCGTTAGGTTATCCGTTGCTATATAGTTTCATCTATGATAACGAAGTAGTGCGTGAAGTTCCTGCTGTTGTTGTAGATGATTCACATTCATCTCTTAGCCGCGAATATCTCCGCAAGGTAGATGCTACACCCGATATTCAAATCGTCTCCTACTGTGCCGATATGGAAGAAGCTAAACAAATGCTGAAAAACCGGCGTGCATACGGTATCATTTATATCCCTTCGGATTTTAGTGACAATATTGCCAAAGGAAAACAGACACAAGTGAGCATCTATTGCGACATGAGCGGATTGTTATACTATAAATCAATGCTTCTTGCCAACACTGCCGTTTCTCTGGATATGAACAGGGATATCAAAATTGCACGTAGCGGAAACACGACCGACCGTCAGGATGAAATCACTGCTTATCCGATAGAATATGAAGAAATCTCCATCTTCAACCCCACTGCCGGGTTCGCCGCTTTCCTGATTCCTGCTGTATTGGTATTGATTATCCAACAGACATTATTGCTCGGCATCGGTCTCGCTGCAGGAACTGCTCGTGAGAACAACAGATTTAAGGATCTTGTACCTATTAATCGTCACTATAACGGGACGTTACGAATTGTATTAGGAAAAGGATTGAGTTATTTCCTAGTTTATATATTGGTAGCTTTCTACGTACTTTATGTCGTTCCAAGATTGTTTAGCCTCAACCAAATTGGGCAACCCAGTTCATTAATATTATTCGTTGTCCCCTATCTTGCGGCTTGTATCTTCTTTGCGATGACAGCTTCTATTGCCATTCGCAATCGGGAAACGTGTATGCTGATTTTTGTATTCACATCAGTCCCCCTGTTATTTATTTCAGGAATTTCCTGGCCGGGAGCAGCTATTCCTCCGTTTTGGAAGTATGTATCCTACATCTTCCCCTCAACGTTTGGAATTAACGGCTTTGTAAAAATCAACAATATGGGAGCCACTCTTAGTGAAGTAGCTTTTGAATATAAGGCTTTGTGGTTGCAAGCCGGCATTTATTTCCTGACCACCTGTTGGGTATACCGCTGGCAAATACTGATGAGTCGCAAACATGCAATAGAGAGATACAAAGAATTAAAAGAGAAAGCAAACTTATCCAAGCAGATAAGTGATTAATGAGTAAGAATTACAAGAGAGAGAATTAACGGTGTATCCTTTCAATGGGATATGCCGTTTTTTTCAAATAAGAACATGAAAATCCCCCGTTCCAAGAGAGTATAGAACGAGGGATTTTAGAGATATTATAAAGAGAGTATAATAAGTTTAGAACTTGTAACCTACACCGATAGAGAAGTTCATGTTCTTCGGTGCACCGTCACCATCAGCCAATTTAGCCAAACCAAATTCTCCTGATAAGTCAATAAAGAATTTATTAATTTCATAAGCAACGCCTACACCGAGACCTGCATCAAATCTTTTTGCTCCAAATTGATCATCACCGTCACCAAAGAAATCAATTTTTTCATCACCAATTTTACACTTACCAGCAATACCAAATGCAAAATAAGGACCAGCTTTCACTACAATATTCTGGTTATCAGCAATTGCAAATCTTGCAGCAGCCAATACCGGAATCTCCAAATACATTGGATTCATTTTCACTTCATCCTGTTTAGCACCTTTTTGAGTGAACATCAACGAAGGTTGAATAGACCACATATCAGAGAACTGATATTCCATGCCAACGCCTACATTGAATCCAATCCTCATGTCAGTATCCATATCCCCAGTAAAGTTACTCATGTTCATACCAACTTTGGCATTCCAAGAAATCTGAGAATAAGAAACGATAGAAACAAGTGCAAATAGCACAAAAATCAAACCTTTTTTCATATCATTCATTTTTTAGTTTGCCTTCCTCTTCCCTTTGGTTGGCATTGTTAGTTAATAGTTCTGTTTGAAGTGTGGGGAATTATTCGCAACCGGTTAAAGTATTGAAACACACCCTTCCGTATTTAACGTATGTTTTGTAGCCGCAAATATATTTCATTTATTTTATATAAAAAAATCCTTGATAGTCTATTTTTTGCATAAAGGTTATTAAAGAGTGACTATATAGAAAAAAATAATGTTCATCCGGTCTTTTTTTATGCTTAAATAATTTCCGAATAACAATGCAATTAAAATATTCTTGCAAGATTTATACATTTACAATTATTAACCGACTAGCTATTGCTTGTTTACGAAATATTCGTAGATTTGCGAAGTATTCGTAATTAAACAACATCTCCATGGAAAAGTTAACTATACAAGAAGAAGAAGTAATGATCTACATTTGGGAGTTACAATGCTGTTTCGTAAAAGACATTGTTGCAAAGTATACGCAACCGGCACCTCCTTATACCACAGTAGCATCTATCGTAAAGAACCTCGAGCGGAAAGGATATGTCACACCGAAACGTGTGGGTAATACCTACCAATATACTCCTGCCATTCGCGAAAATGAATATAAACGCCATTTTATGAGTGGCGTAGTTCGTAACTACTTTGAGAACTCTTACAAAGAAATGGTTTCTTTCTTTGCCAAAGACCAGAAAATTTCGACCGATGATCTCAAAGATATTATCGAACTCATTGAAAAAGGAAAAGAAAATTAATAGAAAACATTCATCACCATGACTCCGGAACTAGCTTATTTTCTAAAGATAAATGTAGCGATAGCTCTGTTCTATGCATTCTATCGGTTGTTTTTCCATAAAGACACCTTCTTCCATTGGCGTAGGATGGCTTTGCTATGTTTCTTTGCCATCTCCATGCTTTATCCCCTATTGAATATTCAGGGATGGATAAAAGCTCACGAACCGATGGTGGCAATGGCAGATCTTTATGCAACCATCCTGCTTCCGGAGCAAGTTGTGACTCCTACACAAGCGACTGTCATAAATTGGCAAGAGGTTATCACGCAGTTCGCTAAAATTATTTATTGGAGCGGAATGTTATTACTTACCGCACGTTTCTTCGTACAACTGGGTAGCATCATCCGATTGCATTTCCAATGCTCAAAAAGCAATATACAAGGAGTACGCGTACATCTATTAAAAAAAGAAACAGGTCCTTTTTCTTTCTTCCACTGGATATTCATACACCCGCAATCACATACGGAATCTGAAATCAGTGAAATCATTACGCATGAAGAGACCCATGCCCGACAATACCACTCGGTGGATGTGCTTTTCAGCGAAATAATGTGTATATTCTGCTGGTTCAACCCATTTATCTGGTTAATGAAACGGGAGGTCAGAGGAAACCTCGAATACATGGCAGACCATCGTGTATTAGAAACGGGACATGATAGTAAATCATACCAGTACCACTTATTGGGACTGGCACATCACAAGGCTGCAGCAAATTTATCAAATAGTTTCAATGTTTTACCACTCAAAAATCGTATTAAAATGATGAATAAACGAAGAACGAAAGAAATAGGAAGAACCAAATATCTGATGTTTCTTCCCTTAGCTGGCATCTTGATGATTGTCAGTAACATCGAAATGGTAGCACGTACTACTGAAAAATTTGCAAAAGAAATGATGGGACAAGTAACGGAAGAAGTTGCCATGCAAGCTGAAACCACAAATATTCCCGAACTTTCTACAAGAGAAATTCAAGAAATCAGCCTTCCGCAAGGTACAAAAGGAAAGGAAGTAACGGAAACACAAATCAAGAGTGTACCGGATTCAGTTGTCTTTCAGGTTGTAGAAGAAATGCCGGATTTTCCGGGAGGGATGAAGGCATTGATGGATTACTTGTCTAAAAATGTCAAATATCCGGCTGAAGCACATGCAATCGGTGCACAAGGACGTGTAATTGTAAGCTTTACTGTTAAAAAGGACGGAAGTATAGCTGACACAAAAGTAGAACGAAGTGTCAATCCGTATCTCGACAAAGAAGCCATGCGTGTCATTGCTGCCATGCCTAAATGGCAACCTGGCAAACAAAGAGGGGAAGCAGTAAATGTAAGATTTACAGTTCCCGTTGCTTTCAGACTATCCGATCCAGAACTACCCAAGGCGGAAGAGATCAAACAGTCTGATCTGGACGAAGTAGTTGTAGTGGGATACGGTCCACAGGAAGATTCAACTCCCGGTGCAGTAGGTGTGAAAGGAGAAAACGCAGATCAGGCTTTCACTGTAGTAGAAACAATGCCCAAATTCCCGGAGGGACAAGCCGGGTTGATGCGTTATCTTGCTAGAAGTATCAAATATCCTGTCATTGCTCAAAAAAACAAAGAACAAGGCAGGGTAATCATACAAATGATTATCGGAACAGACGGTAGTTTGTCAAACGTAAAAGTATTACGCAGCGTATCTCCGTCACTGGATGCAGAAGCCATCCGTGTAGTGGGAAACATGCCTAAATGGGAACCGGGAATGCAAAAAGGACAGGCTGTCCCTGTTAAGTATACCCTCCCTATCACGTTCCGGTTACAATAAATAACTTCCCCGATACCGCTCCCTTTCCTCATCGGTGAGGAACGGGGCGTTCATCGGTGGGGAACTCTCTCCTCCCGGTGCCGGACGTATCTTTCCCCGGTGCTGAAAAAAGTCATTTCTTTTTCAGCTTTTCGCAAGGATAGTTATAAAAAGATCCTTATATTTGTTCGTGTAATAAAACATTATTCACATGAAAAGATTCGCATGGATTATCGGTTTAATATTCTGCACAATCTGCACCATACAAGCCAAAGACAGAGTTATCGAGCGGCCTCCTTTTCTAGCATGGAGCTCCAATAGTATTGAGATTGATAAAATTGTCATGAGTGATACCGTAACAACAGTGTATATAAAGGCTTTTTATCGTCCGAAATACTGGATTAAAATAGCAACAGGCAGTTTTCTGAAAGATAATAACGGAATGCTTTATCCTATCCGAAAGGGAGTTGGAATCACATTGGATAAGGAATTCTGGATGCCGGAATCGGGAGAAGCGGAGTTTCAACTCTTATTTCCCCCAATACCTGAAAATGTAACCAGTCTGGATTTCTCGGAAGGGGACTTCGACGGGGCCTATAAGATATGGGGAATACAATTAGACAAAGATACATTCTATAAACAAAAACTCCCCAAAGAAGCAGTCGTACACAAAATAAATAAGAAAGCGATATTGCCTACTCCAAAGTTGGCTTTTGGAACTGCTACACTCAAAGGAAAAATACTGGACTATCAGAAAGAGATGATGCAACAAATGAAGATGCATATAGAAAGCCCTGCATTGAATGTCCACAACGAACAGAATATCATAAAGATCAAAGAAGACGGCACTTTTCAGGCGGAGGTCAAAGTAGCGTCCGTTACAAGTGTATCATTAGAACTTCCTTTTGGCTGGATCGAGTGTCTGATAGCTCCCAACGAAGAGACATCGCTCATCATCAATACAAAGGAACTATGCCGCAGACAGGCGCATCTGCAAAAAAAGGATAAAACGTATGGAGAACCTGTATACTTTAATGGTTATCTGGCTAGTCTGCAACAAGAACTAGCTTCCGTAGATATAGATATTGTGTTGAAAAGCGTTTATTACATGGATATGTATAACGACATTGCCGGAAAAAGCGCAGATGAATACAAGGCTTATGTATTGGAGCGTCTTCCATCCATTCGAAAAGAAATTGCACAATCCACATACAGCAATGCGTGTAAAGAGCTATTAAATATTCAGGTAGATCTGGCAGCGACTGGTAAAATCGCCATGACGGAGAGAGAACTAAAATCAGCATATATCGCTGTTAATAAACTGAATAAAGAACAGACTGACGACTATTTCTACAATACCCGCATTGACATTCCTACAGGATACTATGACATATTGAAAGAGTTCACTTCTATCAACACTCTGAAAGCGCTATACGGTAAATATTACGCATCAACAATATACTTGATAAGTTTTCTGCCAAATTCTTTAGATGTACTTAAAGAGACACTGGGAACGGGACAGGGACCCTTATTCGATAACATTAAATTTAATAAACTGTATCAATCCATAAAGGATTTTACCCCGTTAACAGCAGAGCAGAATGCCGAACTAAAAACTTTTTCTTCCCCGGCATACGCAGAGATGCTTACTCAAACGAACAAAGAAATAATAAAGAAAATTGAATTAAACAAAAGAAAGACAGGCTTCACTGTAAACGAGACGGGACAAGTCTCCAATGAGGACTTATTCCCATCCATTATCTCTAAATTCCGCGGACACACGTTGTTAGTCGATTTTTGGGCAACTTGGTGTGGCCCTTGTCGCACAGCCAATAAAGCCATTACTCCAATGAAAGAGGAATTAAAAGACAAGGATATTATCTACCTCTACATCACAGGCGAAACTTCACCCAAAGGCACTTGGGAAAATATGATTACCGACATTCATGGTGAGCATTTCCGTGTGACAAATGAACAATGGAGTTTTCTGATGTCCAGCTTCAATATCCGGGGAGTTCCCACTTATTTTATTGTTGATCCGGAGGGTAATATTACTTTCAAGCAAACTGGATTTCCCGGAGTAGACACCATGAAAAAAGAGCTTATGAAAGCTTTGAATAAGTAACTCGAACGTTAAAAAGATAGTGACGGTATATGCTTAGGATAGTGACGGTATATGATAATGATACCGTCACTATTTCTATCGGATAGCGTCACTATCTTGTAGAGGAAAATCCGCCAACAACAATTGCTACATAAGTATGTCATCATAATTAGTTTATATAATATATTTAGGCACGGATTACGCGGATTATAATATAAGATTATTTTGCAAGAATACGTAATCCTAAAAATCAATAAATAAACGAGCCTCCATAGTCTTTGAAAAGACTACAGAGGCTCGTTTTATATCCTATGGATAACTTACTGCAAAGCTATCCAACTCCAGATTCCACTTATTTATGCATTTCCACGATTTGAGTCGGCGCCATCTCTACATTCCGTCGATCTACTTGGCGAACGACACTGGCAGCCAGGGATAAGAAAGCACGTCCGGTTACGGAATCTTCATCCAACGCAACAGGTGTACCATTATCTCCCCCTTCGCAAATGCTTTGTACGATAGGTATCTGTCCCAACAAAGGAACATTCATCTCTTCAGCCAGTTTCTTTGCGCCTTCTTTTCCGAAGATATAGTATTTATTTTCGGGAAGTTCGGCAGGAGTAAACCAAGCCATATTTTCAACCAAACCAAGGATAGGTACATTTACCTTATCATTGGTAAACATATTGATTCCCTTACGGGCATCTGCCAAAGCCACTGCCTGCGGAGTGCTGACAACAATCGCCCCTGTCATGGCCAGCGTTTGAACAACTGTCAAATGAATATCACTGGTTCCGGGAGGAAGGTCTATCAGGAAATAATCCAACTCTCCCCAAGCTGCATCAGCAATCAACTGTTTCAACGCATTACTAGCCATTCCACCACGCCACAAAGTTGCCTGATCCGGATCGACAAAGAAGCCGATAGATAATAATTTCACTCCATATTTTTCTACCGGAATAATCATGTCACGACCGTCGATACGTTCTGCATAAGGGCGTGCATCTTCCACCTGAAACATCTTCGGCATAGAAGGACCAAAAATATCAGCATCAAGCAAACCGACTTTATAACCTAATTTAGCCAAAGCAACAGCCAGATTCGCAGACACCGTAGACTTGCCTACTCCACCTTTACCGGAAGATATGCCGACTATATTCTTCACTTGCGGAAGGAGCTTGCCAACTTCCGGACGGGCAGCTTGTTTACTTTCCGCTGTGATCGTTACCTGCACATCAGGAGAAACATACGTGTGAATAGCTGTTTCCGCAGCCTTCAACATTGATTTCATAAACGGATCAGTCGGTTTCTCAAAGATCAATGAGAAGCTGACAGTCATGCCATCAATACGGAGATTATCGGCAACCATCTCCGCTTCCACCAGATTCTTTCCCGTACCGGGATAACGCACCGTTGCCAATGCATCTAATATCAATTTAGGATAGAGAGTCATTTTATTTACTATTTGACGATTTACTATTTACAATTTAAAATCACCATTCGATTAAGTGTCAGTTCACTTTAAGGGCGATTGTTACTGCACAAAACTATTTACTTGTACTTAATCCGCTACGTTTGCTACGATTGTAACTACGATAAGGATCAAGTTCTATTTCTACATCCGGTTCTTGCAATTGACCTTCCTGCGGAAGCCGGAATTTGATATACTTAATAGCTAAACCACGATCGAGCCATTGTTGTTCATAATAAGTCTTGATACCGAGAATATCATCTACCAAATCGGAATGATATAAATCTTCGGTCATAAACTCAACGGGAAGACGATTTGCTTCAATCATGTATTTTGTATAGGTAAACATGAAGTTGCTGTCCGTTTTCAGGTGGATAATACCATTCGGCTGTAAGAATTTACGGTACCGTTCCATAAAATAGGTAGAAGTCAATCGCTTGGTTGCTTTCTTCATTTGCGGGTCAGAGAAGGTAAGCCATATTTCACTCACTTCGCCTTCGGCAAAAAAACGTTCAATGATTTCAATATTGGTACGCAGAAAAGCGACATTCTTCATTCCGGCCTGTAATGATTCCGTTGCTCCCGTCCACATACGGGCACCTTTTATATCAACTGCTATAAAGTTCTTTTCAGGAAACATTTTACCCAAGCCGACGGTGTACTCACCACGTCCGCAGCCTAGTTCGAGCACAATCGGATGATCGTTTTTAAAAAACTCCTCATGCCATTTTCCCTTCATGTCAAAAGGCACGTTATCTACTGCCGAATAAGGATATTCGAACACGTGTGGATAACTCGCCATATCGGCAAACTTTTCTAATTTATTCTTTCCCATATCAATCCTGATTAGGCCGCAAAGGTACTGATTTTGACGCAACTGACAAAAAGAAATGGAGCACAGATTTCTCTATGCTCCATTCTTCTATAATATTGAATGATTCGTGTTATTAAATCTCAACATTCACTTCAACGTTTACTTCTACATTTCCACCTTGTTGTGCTTTCAAATCTTCATAGAAAGCAGCATGAGCAACCTGCACATAAGGTTGCAGGAAAAAGAATCCGATACCGAAAGTAAAGAGAGAAAGGATAGCCCAACCGATAAAGCTCAAATCAAGCATGAACAGTTTCATCTTGTTGTTTTCCATCATAGCCATACTTTTCTCAATAGCTGCATTGTTTTTCATTTCGGGGTCTTCTTTCAAGATATAGTCGGTCATTGCATAAGAATAGTGCTTAATAATTCCTGGTACAACCAACAGCAACATCCACAAAGCGGTATAGATACCCTGTAGCAACTTCGTTACAAAAATACGTCCATAGTCCTGGAAGCCTTCGAATAACACTCCGAAATCAATTTCTTTACCTTTGAATACACCAAGCATCACGATAGCAAAGCCGTATGCAACCGGTAGTCCGACAAACAATGAACATAATCCGCCAATCACAGGAATAGCAGATAATCCACCGGCAATAACTGAATAAATAAGTGCAGCAACGGCTGCCATAGGCCACTTTCCTCGAAGTGCCTCACGCGCCTGAGCACGCAGTTCTGAGTTTAGTTTTAACATAGTGAATAATATTAATTGATAAATGTGTTATTTCATAATATATCGTCATTCTACAATCGTCACCCAGCCATGTGTATCCGGCTCGTCGCCATACTGAATTCCACGCAGCTTATTGTACAATTTTGTACAGATAGGTCCCGGCTTACCATCTTTAGAGATAACGTATGATTTTCCGTTTTCCAAATCATCGATACGCTGAATCGGGCTGATTACTGCGGCAGTACCACAAGCACCTGCTTCTTCAAACGTTTCCAATTCTTCTTCCGGTATCGGACGGCGTTCCACTTTGATACCCATGTCTTCTGCCAACTGCATCAAACTCTTATTGGTAATAGAAGGCAGAATAGAAGTTGATTTCGGAGTGATATAAGTATTATCTTTAATACCGAAGAAGTTGGCAGCACCACATTCATCAATATATTTCTTTTCTTTCGCATCGAGATAGAACTCGCAGGAATACCCCAGATCGTGTGCTTTCTTATTAGCACGAAGACTGGCTGCATAGTTGCCACCTACTTTATAAATACCTGTTCCATGAGGAGCGGCACGATCGAACTCACGAATGATAACGTACGGATTGGTAGAAAAACCACCCTTGAAATACGGACCTACCGGAGTTACGAACACTACAAACATATACTCTTCAGCAGGATGTACGCCTACTTGGGCACTTGTTCCGATCAATAGCGGACGAATGTAAAGAGAAGCACCGGTTTCATAAGGAGGGATAAAACGTTCATTCAGTTTTACGACTTTCAAAATTGCTTCTTTAAACCGTTCTGTCGGAAGTTCTGCCATCAGAATTCCCTGGCAAGTAGATTGCAGACGGGCTGCGTTTTCTTCCAAACGGAAAATACGTACTTTACCATCCTTTCCACGGAATGCTTTCAACCCTTCAAAGGCTTCCTGACCATAGTGTAAACAGGTTGCCGCCATGTGCAAATTAAGGTGTTCATCACTACTAACCTCTAATTCTCCCCATGCACCATTACGGAAGTTGATTCTCACATTGTAATCTGTCTTCATGTATCCGAATGACAGATTCGCCCAGTCTATTTCTTTCATATTGTTATGTATTAGTTTATTTTCTATTGCATTGAAACGCAAAAATAACTTTTATTCTTCAGATAGCCTCTTTTCTTGCAATAATTTTTCGACTTCCCGGTCGGCTTTTGTCAGTTTATCCTTGCAAAAAGCAATAATCTCATTGGCTTCTTTTATTTTCTCACTCAAAATGTCGATATCCAGTTCGTTATTATCTATCTGGCGAACGATCTTTTCGAGACGTTCCATTGCTTGGGAATATGTTTCTTTTTTTGCTGCCACGATGATTGATATTTAATGGTTAATGATGAATGTTCTTACAAATAAACAGTCGACGGATAGTTACTTTTCCACCACAGATTGCACTTCTCCTTTCAGCAACCGGGTTGTCAAGCGATCTCCCGGTTTCAGCGAAGATGCGTCCGTCACCGCTTTCCCGTCTTTGATTGTAATACTGTATCCCCGGCTCAAGAGTTTATCCGGAGAGGCGTCTGCTATTCGCTGTTGTAAAAGTTCCAACCGGTGAGACTGACGGGCCAACAATGCTTTCGCCACTTGTGACAAATCCTTCTTTGCTGCCAGCAAAGAAAAACGAGCATCCGCAAGTTTGCGGTGAACAAGATTGGGAATACGGATTTGGAGCGCCTCCAACCTTCGTTGTTCCTGCTCAAAAAGCATATAAGCTCCCTGTTGAAGACGTACAGATAATTCTTCCAGATGCTCTGCTACTTCCGTTACCTGATGAATCAGAAGCTCGGCAGCAGCCGTAGGAGTCTTTACCCGGGTATGAGCCACAGAGTCAAGCACTGTATCATCGCGTTCATGACCAATACCGGTAATGATAGGTAATGGAAATTGCGCACATGCAGCCGCTAGTAGATAAGTATCAAAACCGGATAAATCAGAAGTAGCCCCACCGCCACGAATAATGACCACTACGTCAAATTCATTGATGCGGGCATTGATACGGTCTAAAGCCGCCAATACAGACTCTTCAACTTGATTGCCTTGCATTAAAGCCGGAAAAAGTTCTGTATAAAAATAGAATCCGCCCGGATTGTGCTGTAACTGATGGCAGAAATCTCCATATCCGGCTGCGGTAGCCGAAGAAATGACAGCAACACGTTGGGGAAGAACCGGCATTTCAAGTTCTTTATTCAACGTCAAGACTCCCTCCTCTTCCAACTGCAATAATATTTCCCGACGACGGCGAGCCATATCTCCCAACGTGTAAGCAGGATCAATATCAAGCACCGTCAGACTGTAACCGTATAATTCATGAAACTGAACAGTTACTTTCACCAGCACTTTAATACCGGAGGTAAATAGTTGTCCGGTGCTTTCCTCAAAGTAGGGTTTCAGCAAGCGGTAGATATTATTCCAAATCATCCCCCGTGCTTTGGCTACGAGATTATTACTACGAGGATCTTTCTGCACAAATTCCAGATAACAATGCCCCGTCGTATTGGAACGGACATCGCTCAACTCTGTCTGTATCCAATATTCATCGGGCAGGCATTGCTCCAGACTACGGCGGACGAGTGAATTCAGTTCTAAAAGGGAAAGAGAATCCATAAAAAAGAACAGTTAACGTTGAGTTGATTGATATGCCTTCCACAAGTCGGGAATACCATATCCATATATATTATCCGGGAAATCAGCTCTGTCACCAGACTGACGCACCAAATCAATAATCTGCTTTGCCGTCAGCTTCGGGCAAGCCTGCCACAAACAAGCTACCATACCGCACATAATCGGAGAAGCAAAAGAAGTTCCATTGGCGCGACGAAGATTTCCATCCGTTCCCATCACATCCGAATTTAAACCGACAGCCACTACGTCCGGCTTCACACGTCCGTCAGCCGTATTTCCTACAGAAGAAAACGGCGCCAGTTCTCCTCTTTTTGTTACAGCTCCTACAGTTATGATATTCTCCGCATCTCCCGGAGGAGTAATCTTCTTCCACGAACCTGCACCCGAATTTCCGGCACTGCACACAACTACCATTCCTTTATCGGCAGCCTTCGCAGCTTCCCGGGACATCAATGCATAATGACCATTCAAGTCACGGTATCTATAATTCTTCGCAGGATCATCAAATGAGTAGTAACCAAGCGATGTATTCACCAAATCCACTCCTACACTATCGGCAAACTCGATAGCTGCCGCCCAATAATCCTGCTCTACCAAATTTTCCGAATATTCGTCTTCACTACGCAGCAACCAATAAGAAGCTTCAGGAGCAGTGCCAATCATCACATGTGGCTGGTTCATAGCCATACAGGACAATACAGACATTCCATGACTGCTTTCTGCATAAATATCTGCCTCCGGATTCACAAAGTCACGCACACCGAGAATACGGATATTTTTCATGGCATCAATCTTATCCACATTATGGAATCCGGCATCAATTACGGCAATGGTCATTCCCTGACCCTTAAAGCCGGCATCATGCAGGAGATCGACGCGGCTCATAGCCGCTTGCGTGATTGCAGGACCGTAAAGGCTATCGGTGCGCAACGGTTTATTTATCAATGAGTCTCTTTGAAATGCTCTTTGCGTGATACCTTTCCACACCCTTTCTGTAGAACGTACAAAAGGCAGTTGAGCTATTTTGCTGATTAAAGTACTGTCATTACAAGAAACAGTAACGAAATTATCCCATTTCCCGGTCACAAGTACATGAACACCAGTTTTTCGTATGGCATCTACATACGTCCTGCAAACCGGTAAATCGGTAGAATCAATGGGCAATCCCTGTTTTTTTCTCCGCTCAATAGATTTCTTAGACAAATACTTTTCCGGTTTCTGCAAAGAATAATCCGTAGCCGCTTTGTCTTTCAGACTAATCCGGTATTTTAAGGTATCTCCCGGAGTAAATTGGGCAGATACCCCCAGATACATATTTAGAGCGAGAATCAATACTATAAACTTCTTCATAAGTTATCTTTCTATTTTAATCAATCATAATTCTTCATTTTCTATAATCACCAGCCCGATTCCTCTTTGGGAAGCGATGAAAGCTCCTCCCAGCACCCGTCTTCCATCATAAAACACAGCAGATTGTCCGGGAGCAATGGCCGAGGCCGTTTCGAGGAAACGGACCAACAAATGTCCGTCTTCCAATCTTTTCACCCGACAGGGAATCGGACGACTGCGATAACGAATCCGCACTGTCAGATTCTCACACCCGAACAGTTCCCGTTCATCCACAATCTTATCCTGCTCCGCCAACATGTATTCAGTTTCCAATTGGTCGGCATCTCCAAGCATCACTGTATTTTTCTGCGGATTAATTTTCAACACATAAGCAGGCTTTCCTAAAGCGATCTCCAGTCCTTTTCGTTGGCCAATCGTATAATAAGGTGCTCCTTTATGTTTCCCCAGTTTTACTCCTTCAGAGTTGACAAACCATCCCGGTCCGATTTCACTATCCAGTTCGGGACACTGCTCACGAAGAAAATCACGATAATCTCCTTTAATAAAGCAGACTTCCATACTTTCTCCTTCTTTCGACTTTGCCTCATACCCTTTCTCCGCAAGATACTCACGGACCTTTACCTTCGTATAATCTCCCAACGGGAAAATGCAACGTTTCAGCACATCCTGCCCCAATCTCCAGAGAAAATACGACTGGTCTTTCTTATCATCGTCTCCGGCTACTATATAAATGTTTCCGTTTTTCTCTTCCAATCGCGAATAATGTCCGGTAGCTACCCATGCACAATTCAACTTATCCGCCCACTCCGTCAGAACACGGAACTTAAACAACGGATTGCACATCACACACGGATTCGGTGTACGCCCCTGCTTATATTCATCTATGAAGTTTTTTACGATGGTCTCTTTAAAAGGAATACGCTCATCTGCCACATAATGTTCAATCCCCATTCGTTCAGCTAACTCCCTGGCGTCCTGCGGTTCATCTCCCCACACACGCATGGTAACTCCTACAATCTCATATCCTTGTTCTTGCAGCATCAAGCAAGTAGCGGTGCTGTCTATGCCACCGCTCATACCTACCAATACTCTCTTGTTTCGTTCTTCCATTCGAATTTTGAAAATTTACATGGTTACAAATGTACGAGATTTCAAAGAGAAAAGTTGCTTTTCTGAAAGAAAATCCTTATATTTGAAATATACCAAAAGCGAGAACAATTATGGCTAACCCTAGATTACCGGGCATTTCCGAAAACGAAGAAGCCTTATTGTATGCCAAATTGAATGAGTACAACCGAGGCAGAGCCTCTTTTAAAGAGGCAGGAGTCTACTTGGTGGTGTTGCCCCGACCGGGGAAACCAAACTATTCCCTTTGGCTGTACTCTCCCCTGCCCGAAAAGCAATCCATTCTTTATATACATGACCTGTCACCGGACATTAACGAATCCCTCCGAATGGCCAGTACAATGTTTTACTATTCAAGGCGTTGCCTTATTCTCATGGATTACAATGAGAAAAGAATGCAGAGTAACGGTGACGACCTTATCTTTTTCGGAAAATACCGGGGACATTTTCTTCATGAAATTTTGAAGATAGATCCTGCCTATTTAAGTTGGGTAGCTTACAAGTTCACCCCCAAAATACCTAAACAGGAACGCTTCGTCAAAATAGCACAGGCTTATCATTCCATACATTTGGATATCATGATCAGAAAGTCGAGAGAGAAACGTTCATCAAGCCGCTATTTGGGAGAATTAGGGGAAAAACTGACTGACTTAAAATTAAAAGTCACACGCGTACGACTGGAAGACGATCCATACAAAACAAGAGTGAACGGCACTACCCCACAGTTTTTTGTCAAGCAGATACTGACTTTAACCGATGCCAGTGGAAACCTGGTTATTATAAGTATTCCATCAAAAAATCCCAGTGCGGTTTCATGCACTCTATCAGGGATAGAACATGAATACCGACTGGGAGATATTATCTACATTGCATCGGCGAAAGTATCACGCCAATATGAAAGCTATGGTTCAAAGTACACGCGCCTTAGCCATGTGAAGTTCGCAAGCCTCAACGTTTAGTCCAATCGTCCTTGACAAAACTTGCCGGATAGGAAATTTTATCCACCACTCCGTCTTTCTGACGAATCCAGGACGTAAATGTACGAGCACCCTCATCTAATACAATAATACGGGCCCCGTTAGGCAAATGATTATATTCCGTATTTCCACCGGTGAAGCGTCCATAAGCCAGAAGAATACCTTTCCACATCACTGCATAATCATTATCATGATCGTGTCCTACAAACATACCCATCACATCACCCGCTTCTTTCATTGCCGCAAACATTCCCGTATTCAATTTAGGTGCACAAGCTTCCTCCATACGAGTTCCGCGAAGAATCGCGTTTTCGGTACGGGCAGCTTCATTGTATTCAGGAAGAGGAATATGGAAAAAGGCAAGAGCCGGCAAAGGCTGTCCACCATTTTGCGCTTTATAAGCTGCACTCTGCTGGCGATACCAATTTATCTGATCGAATGTAAGCCATGCATATCCCTTCACATCTTTCAAAGGAGAATAGGAATGAGAATCCATGCAATAAAGCAAAGCTGCATCCTTCTTTACATTAGAAGACGATTTCACGGTTAATACATAGTCCGGCGATAAGACTGTTCCCCGGTCAGGCAATAAATTTCCGGGAACTTTACGGATAATATCATATAACTGTTCCCGTGTCATTCCCTGTTCATTGTCATGATTACCAAAAGTGACCACGAAAGGCAGTTTGCGTTTAACTACCGGTTCCAATACCTGCAACATTCCGGAATCTGCCGGAGCAGAATAAACAACATCGCCGGTAAAAATTACCAAATCCGGGCGTTCATCATCAAGCACCTGATTTATGCGTTCCAAAGCGATATCAGAAGCCCGGTTGCCGTATTTAAAATGCACATCGGTAAATTGCACAATTTTGAATTTACCATCTTTACTAAATTTCAGTTCACTCTTTTGAGCCATACAAAAAGTCGTTACCAACAAAAAGGTAAGTGTTAAGTAAATTTTTAAGAGCCGAATCATATTTATTTGTTTTAGGGGTTAAGAAATCTTCTCTATCAGCACGGTAGCATAGGCTGATATACCTTCTTCACGACCCGTAAAACCGAGTTTCTCGGTAGTAGTCGCCTTAATGGAAATATCATCCGCATCAATTCCCATGACAGTTGCCATCGTCTCTTGCATCAAAGGAATGTGTGCCTTTAACTTCGGGCGTTCGGCACAAATGGTTGCATCGATATTACCCACTTTATATCCTTTGGTAGCAATCAATTCCACTGTTTTCTTCAGCAGTATTTTGCTATCTATGTTTTTAAATTCTCCTGCCGTATCGGGAAAGTGATAGCCGATATCACGCATATTCGCCGCCCCTAACAAAGCATCGCAAACCGCATGCAACAATACATCAGCATCCGAATGCCCCAACAATCCTTTTGTATGTTCCAAAAGAATACCACCCAGCCACAATTCACGCCCTTCGACCAGCTGATGTACGTCGAAGCCAAAGCCTACTCTTATCTTCATATTTCGTATAACAAATGAGTACTAATGAATAAAAAAGATCAACGGATATAGAAATCCAGCAGTTTTTCCTCTTCCAGATAACCTTGCAAACGCTGTCCGATACTAACAGGACCTACACCGACAGGAGTCCCCGTAAAGAGTAGATCACCGATTTTCAACGTTACAAACCGACTGACATAAGCGATAATATCATCTATCTTGAAAAGCATATCTGCTGTACAGCCACGCTGTACTTCTTTACCGTCGATCAACAGATTGAAGTTCAAATTTTGAATATCTTTATAATGCTCTACCGGAACAAAAGTCCCAATAGCAGCCGATGAATCAAAACCTTTACAAAGCTCCCAGGGATTCCCCTGTTCACGGAACTTTCGTTGAAGGTCACGGGCTGTAAAGTCGATACCGACTGTCACAGCATCATAATAGCGGTTAGCAAAACGGGGAGCGATATTTTTCCCCAATCGGTTGATACGGACTACCAATTCCGTTTCATAATGTATCTCGTTGGAAAAGTCGGGGATGAAAAACGGTTTGCCATCTTTCAGAATAGCAGAATCAGGCTTCATAAAAATCACCGGCTCCGTATTTACTTGTGTATGTCCCAGTTCTTTGTTATGCTGGGCGTAGTTCATGCCTACTGCAATAATCTTCATTATTTCTCGTTAAAATTCAATCGGTTAAACATAACAGCCAAATGAGCATATAAAGACGTATTCTGCACCACAATATTCTCGGGTACACGGATTCGGAAAGGAGTAAAGTTCCATACGGCTTTTATACCTCCGTCTACCATCTTATCTGTAATTTCCTGAGCAATATTAATAGGCACGGTCAACACACCGATATTTACATCGTATTCTTTCATCTTTGCCTCAAAATCATCAGAGTGAAAAATAGGAATACCATTCAGGTCTTTTCCCACCAATTCCGGATTCACATCAAAAGCTGCCACAATCTCCAGCCCGAAATGATGCAAACCTGAATCCCGAAGCAAAGCAGCCCCCAGGCTACCTACACCAAACAAGAAGGCTTTGTGCATATTGGTAAATCCAAGAAAACTCTCCAACACTTCAATCAGCGCATCAATGTTATACCCTACTCTCGTGCGCCCGGAGATATTGACGTAGGATAAATCCTTGGCGATTTGAGAAGCATCAATATTTATTTCCTTAGAGATTTGTGTAGAAGAGACGTACTGTTCTCCTTTTTCTTTCATTAGTTTTATGTTGGACAGATACCAGGGAAGTCTGCGCAAGGTAGGCTCCGGCACTTTATCCGCCTCTTTTCGTATAGATGTGCTCATACTTCTTACTAAATTTGGTATTTTGCAAAAGTACAATCTTTTTTGAGACTGACAACCCTATAACAGAAAACCTTAATAGAGATTAAACAAAACAATGAAAAGAGGTTCAAATTTTGCTCTTTTCCATAAGTTTAATACTTTTGAAAAGGATTAAAAATGACGAGTATGAAAAATAATGATTGGAAAGATAGATTAAACGTAGTGTATTCCACGAATCCGGACTTCGGCTATGAAATGGATAACGATGAAGAGCAAGTTACTCTCGACAAAAACAAACAAAGCCTGCGAGTTTCCATTGACAAAAAGAACCGGGGCGGTAAAGTGGTCACATTAATTACCGGATTTATAGGTACAGAAAACGACTTGAAAGAGCTGGGTAAGCTACTGAAAAGCAAATGCGGAGTAGGCGGATCGGCTAAAGACGGAGAGATTATGGTACAAGGAGATTTCAAAACCAAAATCATAGAGCTGCTCATTAAAGAAGGATACTCTAAAACAAAAGGTATAGGAGGTTAAACTAAATAGCATTTTGTAACTAGAAATTTTAAAGATATGAGAAAAGTAACATTATTCTGTGCAGCAGCGTTATTCTCACTGTTGTCATTTGCACAAGACAACAATGCTGATATCGTCAAGGTAGGCGATAGTATGCCTGCTTTCACCCTTCATTCAACAGTGAACGGTACTGTAAACTCCGAGGACCTGAAAGGAAAAGTTGTATTAATCAATATTTTCGCTACTTGGTGTGGTCCTTGCCAAAGCGAACTGGCTGAAGTTCAAAAAACACTCTGGCCTAAATATAAGGACAACAAAGATTTCTGCATGTTAGTAATCGGACGCGAACATACCGACAATCAATTAACGGAATACAACAAGCGCAAAGGGTTTACATTTCCTCTCTACCCGGACCCGAAACGGGAAGTCACAGGTAAGTTTGCCAGTCAATACATTCCCAGAAGTTACTTAATCGACAAAGACGGGAAAGTGATATCCGCCACTGTCGGTTATAAAAAAGAAGAAATGGACAAGCTGATGAAGGAAATAGACAAAGCATTGAAATAATCCTCCCCAAGAATGTGCCTCATGTTATACATGGCAGTTTCTTGAGGAAAGGAATGATAAGATCAAATCAAAAGAAAAGGCAACTAACTCGTTATAAATTAGTTGCCTTTCTTGTATCTTCAAATAGAGAGTCTTAATGAATACCTCTATTAAGTTAACGTGTTCCGTTTTTAAGGACACATCATAGAATTTGAATCTGATTGATTATTCAGCTTTCAAAGTGAAACGCTTGAAATCAACAATCTTCAGTTCAGGGTCAGCAGCAGCCAACACTTCTCTTACAGTTTTCTTACCGTCCATGATATCTTCCTGGTTCAATAAGCAAACTTCTTTCAAGAACTTGCCCAGACGACCTTTCGCGATGTTCTGAATCATTTGTTCAGGCAGGTGTGCAGCCTTCTCTGCAGAAACAGTAGCAATGATTTCTTTTGCTTTAGCTACATCTTCAGCTGTAATCCATCCTTTAGCCATGTTGCTATCCATGTGTTCTTCGCTGTCCACATGAGCCGGGTTGATGTTAGCTTTCTTCAGAGCAGCCTCTACAGCTTTCTGTACCTGTTCTGCTTTTGTCTTCTCAATAGCAACTTCAATTTCTTTCTGTTTTACTTCTTCAGAAACGCCATCTTCATCAATAGCAATCGGGTTCATGGCAGCAATCTGCATAGCTATTTGCTTAGCCAACTGCTCGTTCACTTCCTTGTTGAAAGCAACAATCGTGCAAAGACCATTTCTGTTCATGTGATTATAAACAGCAGTGCATACACCTTCTACAGTCATGTAACCATCCAGTTCCATTTTCTCACCTGTGATACCGCTACGGTCAGTCACTGCATCCTGTACAGTACCGTTACCCATCGGCAATACTTTTACTTCGTCCAAAGTAGCGCATTTATTAGCCACAGCAAGATCAAGAATATCCTGAGTCAGTTTCACGAAATCAGCATTCTGAGCCACAAAGTCAGTTTCACACTTCAAAGCAACGATAACAGCACGGTCACCGGTAGTTTTAGCCAAAACGCAACCTTCAGAAGCTTCACGTTCCGAACGCTTAGCAGCAACAGCTTGTCCTTTCTTACGGATAATTTCCATTGCCTTGTCGTAATCGCCTTCAGCTTCTGTTAATGCATTCTTGCAATCCATCATACCAGCTCCGGTCATTTTGCGCAGCTTGGTAATATCAGCCATACTTACAGCCATAATAATTTCCTTTATTTAAATGAATAATAATTTTCGAAACAAAAAATGTGCCAATCTGCCAATCAAGATACAAGCGTATAAATATACTCTTGCACATTAGCAAATTGGCACATTTTATATATTAAGCCTCTTCGTCTTCCTTGATGAAAGCAGCAGCTTTAGCTGCGTTGATAGCTTCTTCGTCAGACTTGTCGAGTCTAGCTTTCACTGATTTCTTCTTGCCTTTGTTAGCAGGAGCTTCACCAGCAGCTTCCATATCGATCTTTTCAGCTTTTCTTTCTTCCAAACCTTCGATCATTGCAGCGCAGCAAGCATCCAAGATAACTTCTACTGATTTAGTAGCGTCATCGTTAGCAGGAATTACGAAATCTACGTTTGAAGGATCAGAGTTAGTATCAACGATACCAAATACAGGGATACCCAGACGGTTAGCTTCGCGAACTGCGATGTTTTCTTTCATTACGTCGATAACGAACAATGCAGACGGCAGACGAGTCAGGTCAGCGATAGATCCCAAAGTCTTGTCTAATTTTGCACGTTGACGAGAAATCTGAAGAACTTCTCTCTTAGAAAGGTTAGAGTAAGTACCATCGTTAGTCAATTTATCGATAGTAGCCATTTTCTTCACAGCCTTACGGATAGTCGGGAAATTAGTCAACATACCACCCGGCCAGCGTTCGATTACATAAGGCATATTAACAGATTGAGCTTTCTCAGCTACAACTTGTTTAGCTTGTTTTTTAGTAGCAACAAAAAGAACTTTCTTGCCAGATTTGGCAATCTGTTTCAAAGCTTCAGCAGCTTCGTCTACTTTTGCAACTGTTTTGTGGAGGTCAATGATGTGAATACCATTGCGTTCCATGAAAATATAAGGAGCCATTGCAGGGTTCCACTTTCTCTTAAGGTGTCCGAAGTGGCAACCAGCCTCCAATAATGTATCAAAATTTGTTCTTGACATCTTGTTTTTTCTTTAAATCGTTTACTTTCTTTTTTGTTTTTTCTAAACCAACCGCTGGGTAGTCTATGAGCAGAGTCCCAGTAGTTTAGATACTAAACATATTCCTCGGTCAGGCAGCACATTAACGCTTGCTGAACTGGAATCTTCTACGAGCTTTCGGCTGTCCCGGTTTCTTACGTTCAACAGAACGAGGGTCACGAGTCATGAAGCCTTCTGCACGAAGAGCAGCTTTATCTTCAGCGTTCATCTTAACCAGTGCACGAGCGATTGCCAAACGCAATGCCTGAGACTGACCCGTGAAACCACCACCACACAAGTTCACCTTGATGTCATACTTCTCAGCAGCACCCAGCTTGTTCAATGGTTGTTTTACAACATACTGAAGAATAGTTGATGGAAAGTACTCTGCAAGGTCTCTCTTGTTAATAGTAATCTTTCCTGTACCTTCGCTTACGAATACGCGTGCAATAGCACGTTTACGTCTGCCTAATGCATTTACTACTTCCATTATATCTTATTTATATGAATTAATATCAATCTTTTTCGGGTTCTGAGCAGCCTGTTTGTGTTCGCTACCAGCGTAAACATACAAGTTATTCAGCAATTTAGCTCCCAGGATATTCTTAGGAAGCATGCCCTTCACTACTTTTTTCAGTAATCTCTCTTCACCGTTCGGTTTTGTGATCAAACGGGCAGGAGTCATTTCTCTCTGACCACCAGGATAACCTGTATATGACAAATAAACTCTGTCATTCCATTTGTTACCAGTCAGTTTTACTTTGTCTGCATTGATGATGATAACGTTATCACCGCAGTCTACGTGAGGAGTAAAGTTTGGTTTGTACTTTCCTCTCAGCAATTTTGCAACTTTTGCTCCCAGACGACCTAAAGTTTGGTCTGTAGCGTCAACGATAACCCATTCTTTGGTTACGGTCGCTTTGTTTGCAGAAATGGTCTTGTAACTTAAAGTATCCACTCTAATTTTGTTTTTTAAATGTTACTACTAAAAATTTTCTTCACCACATATCAGCCTTCCCCGGACAAAGGAGGACTAACTTGCTATGAATTAATCTCTTATCATTTTGTGATAATAATCGGCTTGCAAAAGTACGGCTTTTCTTTGAATTGGCAAACTATTTTTGTATATTTTTCCAGTCGCCTATTCTATTGAGGGACTTACTAATACCCGTCATTATATCATTCCATTGAGTTTCGGATTACTTTGTATCTCTTTCAGAGGGAAAATCGCGGAGACGCTTATGTTGCAGATGGCAAATGTTTTTATATTTTTCAGGTTTATGGAAGATAAAAAAACTCTCATTCATTTCTGTACCCGCATGAGCAAAATTCACCTCTGTGTCCTCCGCGTCCTCTGTGGTGAACTATTGTCATCTACCCAAAGACAGCCTCTCCCTAGAGGCAAGTGTAAAGATAGAATTAATACCTTTTGCACGAATAAACGCCCTTTTATATCATGCTGTTCAGTTTTCTTTTATATATTTGCAGAGTCTGAACGGAAAAGCGACAAACTTCCCGGACAGGCATACATTATTATAAATAAGAAAAGAAAGCCTTATCAGCTTCATCCTAAAAAACGAAAATCGCCAAAATTTCGACTGATAAAGGATGGAACAGTATGATGCTTCTGTTGTTGTATGTGTGTGCACCCTTGCAAAAGGGTGCACACATATATACTATCAGCGTGGGGTGTTTATTCAGTTCATTTATCAGTCTGGTGTTTGGCGATACCACGTATTCTATGTTTCTATCCAAGTCATTTTATGAGTTTAACATTTGCTTAACATCGGTAAATTTAGCATTGTAAAACATGTATGTTTTTGGGTCGTAATAGACCTTCTTTCGCACAAGAGCCACAATAATCCTGATGAGTTTGTTCTTGACATTGTTTAAAGCCACTTGTGGCTTTTTACCACGCCCAATTAGTCGGTTATAATACTCTCTTATCTCTGGATTGAATTTTTTTGCACAATGAGCAGCCTGTCCCAGCAAGGATTTTATGAGCTTGTTGGCGAAATGGCTTGTTTTAGCCGGAGAGTGGATACTTGTGCCTGAATCTTTTCCAAACGGGGCAACACCATAATAACAGGCTATTTTGCGTGCGTCCAGGTCAAAACGTCTGAAGTTGTTGGTGAAGATAAGCAAACAGGCTCCGTTTTGACGTGCAACGCCTTTTATCGAAGTGATGATAGCATAGTTCTCCTTAAGTTCGGCATCACTTTCTATGATGCGGTCTATCATCAGGTCGCATTCCTTGATGGCATTATCAATCTCAGACATTAAATGCTTGCTTTTTTAACAATGGAAAGCCCGCTGCCACAGGGGAACAGGTGCAGGCACATTACAAGCACACAAACTGTGGAATCTAAATTTAAAGACATCTATATTGAAAAACTCATACAGCAGAAAGTAGATGAACGCGGTATCAGTTATGCAGAGTTCGCCCGGCAAATTCATTGCGCACGGACTTCTCTCTACCATATTTTCAACAGTAAAAACATAGATATGGAACGTCTTCTACTCATCTCTGAAGTTCTTCAATACAACTTCATTGAAGAAGTCTATCTGCAGAAACTGAAATCCACGGACGAGAATATACCTTGCATTGTAATCCCTGTCAAAGAGAAAGGCATCGACACCTCACAGCTTCCGAACGAACTGCTGGAGTGGTTGAAGCAACAATTGTTGGATCAGTCTAAAAAATCGGGGGAGACAGTTTGGAAGTCTGGATAATGTGCTTCAGGGCATCCTATATCACAATAATTTATTCATGTCTGCACGGTAATGAATATCTTTTATTCATTACCAATATTAAGAATCAGCCTTCTTATTACTGATAAACTACCGCCTTCTCGTATACTTTATTTCTATTTATTAATCGCCGACTATAGTTGTCTGCCTGGCTGACTATAGTCGGCTGATTAGACAACAATAGTCGACTAGATGGACAACTCTAGTCGGCTTCTTAGATGCAAGCTGTTCAATTTGCTAAGATTGACAATGTCGATGCGAAGGTTGCGGACTGTGAAAGTGTAAACTGTGGGGATTGTGAAGGCGTGAAGAGCGTGAAGATAAGACTTTTCTTTATTTGTTCACAGAAAACACCTATCAAACAGATGGTTACCATCCGTGAAGGATGTGAATGAGAAAAACTAAACTTAATTGGGGCTTTGGTAATTTTCGGCACAATTAGTTCAAAACCACACCGCTTTTTAGTTAAATGAGAATTTAATACAGACAGAAGAGCATAAGAACAAAAAATAAAATAACCGTTCAATAAGCAACAGAAATTTAATATACCCACAGGGTTTTAGGACTGCCTCCCTTTTTCCCGATAGCTCATACCTCACATACTAAAAGAATAAGTGGCAGGTGGATATTTACATAGTAATATCTATCTGCCACCCCTCTATATATCGGTTTTATCCCCTTCCTGCACATGTGCGTTGGAAATTATCTCACAATATCTTCCGGGAATTTAGCCGGCATCTCCACCCTCTTCCAGGTTTCATAATACCAGGTGTTCAACTCATTTCCATTCAAATCATTCTTGATAAAATATTTCAGATGGAGATAATCATTGTCCTTAATCTCAAATTCCAAAATATTGTCCTGATTGTCCAGCATCGGGAGATGAATGTTCTTCTCGATACTTTCCTTATAAGAATCGTCCGTGAGTTGTTTATAAGTACCGTATCCAGTAATAATCGCATCCGCACCGGGAATAATGGTAAAGTTAACGATTTGTCCGTCATCACCCAATACTTTAAATGTATTACTGGGTTTCAACGCTCCCGGAACATCGGGAGACTCGGATACATAATGGCAGAGCTGCCAAATACCTTTCAAATCAGCCGCTTTGAATTTGGTTTTCTTCTGGGCCGTCGCACCTGTTACCGCTAACAACATTATTGAAAGCATGGTAAAAAAATAGAGCTTTTTCATTGTTGTATTATTTTAGTTAACACTCTCGAATGCGTATTTCCAAATATAAAGATTTATTTTGAGAATACAGCAATTCAGAGCATAAAAAAACTCGCATAACCTAAAGATTATGCGAGTTTTACATAAATATACCGAAATATTAGAAATCAGCATTTCTCGGTGTACGCGGGAACGGTATCACGTCACGGATATTTGACATACCTGTTACAAACAGCAACAGACGTTCAAAACCGAGTCCGAAACCGGAGTGAGGACAAGTACCGAACTTACGGGTATCCAGATACCACCACATATCCTTCATCGGGATATGCATTTCTTCAATACGGGTCATCAGCTTGTTATAGTCGGCTTCACGTTCGGAACCACCGATAATTTCACCAATTTTCGGGAAAAGAACGTCCATGGCACGTACAGTCTTACCATCTTCGTTCTGCTTCATATAGAAGGCCTTGATTTCCTTCGGATAATCAATCAGAATCACCGGACGTTTGAAGTGTTCTTCCACTAAGAAACGTTCGTGTTCGGAAGCCAAGTCCACGCCCCAGTAAACCGGGAATTCAAACTTATGTCCTTTTGCAACAGCTTCTTCAAGAATCTTGATACCGTCTGTATAAGGCAAACGTACGAAATCATCTTTCAATACACCTTGCAGACGTTCAATCAAGCCTTTATCGAACATATCGTTCAGGAACTTCACATCATCCGCACAGTTATCCAACGCCCATTTCACACAATATTTGATGAACTCTTCTGCCAAGTCCATGTTGTCTGTAATGTCGTTGAAAGCCACTTCCGGCTCAATCATCCAGAACTCTGCCAAGTGGCGGGGAGTGTTGGAGTTTTCGGCACGGAACGTAGGACCGAATGTGTAGATAGATCCCAAAGCAGTAGCTGCCAACTCACCTTCCAGCTGACCGGAAACAGTCAGACTTGCCTGCTTACCGAAGAAATCATCTTCGTATGAGATAGAACCTCTCTCGTCTTTCTTCAAGTCATACAGGTTCATGGTAGTCACCTGGAACATCTGTCCGGCACCTTCACAATCGGAAGCCGTAATAATCGGCGTATGGAAATAGAAGAAGCCCTTTTCATGGAAGAACTTGTGAATAGCAATCGCCATGTTGTGACGGATGCGGAACACTGCACCGAATGTATTGGTACGCGGACGCAAGTGAGCAATCTCGCGCAAGAATTCCATAGAGTGACCTTTCTTCTGTAATGGATATGTATTATCGCAAGTACCCAGCACTTCGATTTCACGAGCCTGTACTTCCACTTTCTGTCCGGAACCCACTGATTCTACCATTTCTCCGTTCACGCTGATACAAGCGCCGGTAGTAATCAGTTTCAGCATCTCTTCATCGAAATTAGCCAAATCTACTACGATCTGCAAATTATTTATTGTAGAACCGTCATTCAGTGCGATAAAGTTTACTTGTTTGCTACCTCTACGGGTGCGAACCCATCCTTTCACATTGACCATAGCGCCAATGTCTGTGCGCTTCAACAGGTCAACAATTTTTGTTCTACCAATCTTTTCCATTTAACTTTTTCTTTTTAGATACAAGAAGACGAGGTTTCAAATGCAGGATGAATTCTTTCCTGCTTTCTTTCCCCGTCCTCTGTCAAGTTATTATTTATTGACTTATTACTCAAACGAACCCATGCGGAGGTAGTTTACTTCTGCTTCCGACAGGTAACGCCAGTCTCCGCGACGCAGACCTTTTTTGGTCAGTCCGGCGAAGAACACACGGTCGAGTTTTACTACTTTATAACCCAGTGATTCGAAAATACGGCGAACGATACGGTTCTTACCGGAGTGAATTTCGATACCGACCTGGTCTTTCTTGAAATCATCTGTATAGCTGATCGCATCTGCATGGATTTCGCCATCTTCCAACTGGATACCAGCTGCAATCTGTTCCATATCTGCTTTAGTCAGGTTCTTGTCCAGATGAACATGATAAATTTTCTTCTTCAGGAATTTCGGGTGTGTCAGCTTGGAAGCCAGATCACCGTCATTCGTCAGTAACAGTACACCAGTCGTGTTACGGTCCAGACGTCCTACCGGATAAATACGTTCGTTGCAAGCGCCTTTCACCAAATCCATTACTGTACGGCGTTCCTGCGGATCGTCCGATGTAGTAACGGTATCTTTCGGTTTATTCAGCAATACATATACCTTGCGTTCAATGCTTACCGGTTCGTCGTGGAACTTAACCACATCCGAACGTTTGATCTTCGTACCCAATTCCGTTACCACTTCACCGTTTACAGAAACCACACCTGCTGTGATAAATTCATCAGCCTCACGACGGGAGCAAACACCTGCGTTAGCCAGGAACTTATTCAGACGAATCGGTTCATTCGGATCAACGAACTGTTCCTTGTACTCGATCTGTTTCTTTACGCTATACTTAGCGTTCGGATCATAATCGCCGGTACGCGGACGAGGACGATATCCTCCTTGACGGTCGTTATTATATCTCGGACGATAACCTCCACCGCCGTTGTTGCTGCGATAGCCGCCACCTTCGCCGTTATTGAAACGGGGACGATACGGACGGTCACCACCTTCACGGTTGTAAGAAGGACGTTGAGGACGGTCGCCACCTTCGCCGTTATTAAAGCGGGGACGGTAAGGGCGGTCGCCACCTTCACGGTTGTAGGAAGGACGTTGAGGACGGTCGCCATAAGACGGACGCTCACCACCTTCGCCGCTATTGAAGCGGGGACGGTAAGGACGGTCACCACCTTCACGGTTGTAAGAAGGACGTTGAGGACGGTCATAAGAACCACCTTCGCGGTTGTAAGGACGTTGCGGGCGTTCACCTCCTTCATTATTGTTATTGAAGCGAGGACGATACGGACGATCTCCACCTTCACGATTGTAAGAAGGACGTTGGGGACGGTCGCCATAAGAGCGGTCACCGTACGAACGCTGCGGGCGTTCGCCTCCTTCATTGTTGGCATTAAATCGCGGGCGATACGGACGATCCCCGCCTTCACGGTTGTAAGAAGGGCGATACGGACGTTCTCCACCTTCTCTGTTGTAAGACCTGTTACCATCACGGCCGGCACCTGTATTCTCTTCATTGAAAGAATTTTCGCGCCATTCTTCGTTTTCTGTGCTCATTTTTTTATTCGAATAAAATTAGACTTTGGCCTCACGGCCTATTTAAAAAACACGTTTATTATATAAGTAAACAATTAAAGCCCCGTATATGTATGGGGAGTGATTGCTCTTAACTCTTTTTTAATATCTTCGCTTACATTCAATTCTTCGATAAACTCTTTAATAGAACTTTCTGTAATAGCTTGGTTGGTGCGGGTTAACGCTTTCAAAGCTTCATACGGATGCGGATAAGCCTCACGGCGCAGGATGGTCTGAATAGCTTCTGCCACTACACTCCAACAATTATCCAAATCACGATAAATAGCCGGTTCGTTCAATAACAGTTTGCGCAATCCTTTCAAAGAACTCTGGATGGCAATCACGATGTGCCCGAAAGGTACACCGACATTACGCAACACCGTTGAGTCTGTCAAGTCACGCTGCAAACGGGAAACAGGAAGCTTCACAGCCAAATGTTCCAGAATAGACGTTGCTATGCCCAAGTTACCTTCCGCATTTTCAAAGTCAATCGGATTCACTTTATGCGGCATAGCGCTCGAGCCCACTTCTCCGGCTTTGATCTTCTGCTTGAAGTACTCCATAGAGATGTACTGCCAGAAGTCACGATTCATATCCACCATGATGGTATTGATACGCTTCATAGCATCAAAAACAGCAGAGAGGTTATCATAGTTCGAAATCTGCGTTGTATATTCTTCGCGTTCCAGTCCCAGTTTTTCTGCAACAAACCGATTGCCGAATTGTTTCCAGTCATATTGAGGATAAGCCACGTGATGCGCATTGTAGTTTCCGGTAGCACCGCCAAACTTAGCTGTAAGCGGACATGCTTTCAACATAGCCAACTGACGTTCGAGACGGTAAACAAATACCATCACTTCTTTACCCAGACGGGTAGGAGAAGCCGGCTGACCGTGAGTTTTGGCAAGCATCGGAATGTTAGCCCATTCTGTCGCATAGGTTTTCAACTGTGCAATCAGCTCTTCAATCAACGGGTAATAAACCTGATCCAATGCCTCTTTGATAGAAAGAGGAACAGACGTATTGTTAATATCCTGAGAAGTCAGTCCGAAGTGGATAAACTCTTTATAGTCATCCATTCCACCCATCTTGTCAAACTCTTCTTTCAGGAAATATTCTACGGCTTTCACATCGTGGTTAGTTACACTTTCGATATCTTTAATGCGTTGTGCGTCTGCTTCGGAGAAGTTACGGTAGATATTCCGTAAAGTTTCAAACACGCTACTATCGATTCCTTTCAATTGCGGCAAAGGAAGTTCGCACAAGGTGATAAAATACTCCACCTCTACCTGTACACGGTATTTAATCAGTGCAAATTCAGAGAAATAAGCTGCCAAAGCTTTAGTTTTGCCTCTATATCGACCATCAATCGGAGATATGGCCGTTAATACATCAAGTTCCATACGTTTTCTTAGATAATTATCAGACTGCAAAATTAACTCTTTTTCCTGAGTTATAAGATAAAAGGAGAAAGAAAGTTTGTATAAAAGAGGTAAGAAATAAAAAAAGTCTCACGAATTTCTTCGTAAGACTTCCTTTTTGGTGTGGGCGTTGACGGATTCGAACCGCCGACCCTCTGCTTGTAAGGCAGATGCTCTGAACCAGCTGAGCTAAACGCCCTTTTGATGAACGAAAGTGCTTGGATTTTGTGTGGGCGTTGACGGATTCGAACCGCCGACCCTCTGCTTGTAAGGCAGATGCTCTGAACCAGCTGAGCTAAACGCCCGTACACTTCCGTTTCAAAAGCGATGCAAAGGTACGGCATTTTTTGAATTCTGCAAACATTTCATGTATTATTTTTCAAGAAAGTTTTCATCAAATAAAGAAACACTCTGATTATCAGCAAATAATAATAAAAACTTTTTTCTTGCCACTTTCACTTCTTCCGGTTCATCTAATAAACAGAACAAAATAAAGATAGTCGCGCCTCTTTTTCTATTATTAATAATTAAAATAGAATCTGCAGGAAAACGAATTCCCAATAAAGATAGTAACGCAGGAACGCTTAAATCCGGGAAATAACTTTTCCGGTCAAACGTTAAACAACCTGTTTGCGAACAACACGTGCCGGATTCCCGACTGCCACACTGTCGTCGGGAATATCTTTCGTCACAACACTCCCCGCCCCTATCACACAGCGATTGCCAATCGTCACGCCGGGACAGATAATAGCACCGCCACCAATCCAGCAGTCTTCGCCAATCGTCACCGGATAAGCATATTCCTTAGAGCCTCTTCTTTCCAGATAATCCATCGGATGATGCGGCGTATAAATCTGCACACAAGGTCCAACCAGCGTATGGGCGCCTATCGTGATATATCCTCCATCCAGGAAAGTGCAATTGGCATTCACAAATACATGTTCACCCAATTTGATTCCGTCTCCATGATCGCAATGAAAAGGCGGGCAGATTATTGAAGTTTCAGGAATCTCCGGTACCAGTTCTTCCAATAATTCCCGATACCCCGCATCATAAGTGCTCATTCCCCGCATACGCGCCAGCAGCTTCTTGGCATGTTCAAAACGCACCTGCAATTCCGGCGCAGCCATATCAGCCAACTGGGTACTACGCATCTTTTCTACTTCCGTCATACTTTATATTTCTTTACCGTTAGTAAATACAAACTTCTTTTCATCCGAAAGAGATTCGTTAAATTCGAATCCTTCCCAGGAGAAGCTTTTCAAATCCTCCGGATTTTCGATTCTGTTCTTCAGAATGAACCGCGTCATTTCACCACGGGACATCTTGATATAGATCACTATCGAAGCTAATTTCCCGTTCTTCCACACCTGAAATTCAGGAGTAACAACACGTACTTCTCTCTCCACACGCTTCCAATCGAACAAACTTTTCATCTCGTCGCTAGCCAGATTGCAGAGTATGCCTCCCGCTTTCTTTATATCTTCGATGAAGACATCCGTCAGACGGGATTTCCAATAAGAGAACATGGTCTGATTACCCGGTTCCGGCAACACTACGTCTCCTTCCAAGCGGTAGGAACGAATGACATCTAAAGGCCTCAACAACCCATAACAGAAAGAAGTCAACCGCAGATGTTCCTGCGCATATTCAAATTCTTCTTTCGAGAAATCCTTTGCATTCAGTCGCTTGAATACAATTCCGGTATAAGCCAGCAAAGCGGGCAGTTCCGAGGTGTCTTCTGCATGAAAAGCCTGATAACGCTTATAATTCTCCACCGCCATCCTGGCATTTATACGCAACAGGCGTTCCAGTTCATCCACCGAAAACTGTGACATCTGCAAAGCAATCCCGGAAGCTTCTTTTTGAAATCGTGGAACTGTCGTCAAAGGTACTTTCACCTTTGAAGTCTCACTCATAGTCTTGGCACAAGATAGAAGTACTAACATTGTTTTATCTGATTTTATCTTTTCAAGAAACAAAAATAAAAAATAAATCGCTTCTCTTGCTGATGGATAGACAGATTCTACTTAGTTTCAACCAATAATTAACTTTAATCATTTATTAATAACAAAACACTCCCTATATAGAACACACTCTGATGTGCTATATTTACTAATAAAAAGAAACTCCCCCTTTGGACAAGCCAAAGAGAGAGTTCTCCTTATCTAATAGACAGCTAAAGCTGTTTTTATTTATATTCCTGCCAGCTCTTAATCTGAATATCATTCAGTTTCAATTCGCAGAATGCTTCGATAAAGGCGCTTGCCAAACGAGCATTGGTAATCAACGGAATGTTATGATCGATTGCACCGCGACGGATACGATAACCGTTCGTCAACTCACGCTTGCTGTGATTCTTCGGAATGTTAACGATCAAATCAAACTTATGGTCAGCAATCATCTTCATGACGTTGTTCTCTGCACCCGGCTTTTCATCCGGCCAGTAAACTGGAGTAGTTTCTACACCGTGAGCGTTCAAGAAGGCAGCAGTTCCGGCAGTTGCGTAAATCTGATAGCCCTTAGCGAACAGCATACGGCTGGCATCCAGCAAATCTACTTTCGACTTCATTGCACCGGAAGAGAACATCACTGCTTTTTCAGGAATTTTGAATCCGGTAGCAATCATTGAATTCAGCAATGCTTCAGAGAAATCGTCACCGATACATCCCACTTCACCTGTAGAAGACATGTCTACGCCCAATACCGGGTCAGCCTTGTGCAGACGAGAGAAAGAGAATTGAGAAGCTTTTACACCAATCCAGTCGATATCGAATGCCGACTTATCCGGGCGTGAGTATGGAGCATCCAGCATGATGCGGGTAGCAGTTTCGATAAAGTTACGTTTCAGAACTTTAGAAACAAACGGGAAGCTACGAGAAGCACGCAAGTTACATTCGATTACTTTCACTTCGTTGTTACGAGCCAGGAACTGGATATTGAACGGACCGGAGATATTGAGTTCTTTAGCAATCTGACGGCTGATCTTCTTGATGCGACGAGCTGTTGCAAAGTAAATCTTCTGTGCCGGGAATACCAACGTAGCATCACCGGAGTGAACGCCCGCAAACTCTACGTGTTCGGAGATTGCGTATTCTACCACTTCACCATTCTGTGCAACGGCATCAAATTCAATCTCTTTCGTATTTTCAAGGAACTGGGAAACAACAACCGGATATTCTTTAGAAACTTCGGCAGCCATCTTCAGGAAGTTCTCCAATTCTTCATCGTCATAGCAAACATTCATTGCTGCTCCTGAAAGGACGTAAGAAGGACGAACCAATACCGGGTAGCCTACTTTTTCTACAAATCCCTTCACTTCTTCAAGACTGGTCAGTTCCATCCAAGCCGGTTGGTCGATACCCAGTTGGTCGAGCATAGCAGAGAACTTGTTACGGTTTTCAGCACGGTCGATAGAAATCGGAGAAGTACCCAATACAGGAACCGACTGACGGTAAAGTTTCATAGCCAGGTTGTTCGGGATTTGTCCGCCTACCGAGACGATCACACCACGAGGTTGTTCGAGGTCGATTACATCAAGTACACGTTCGAACGAAAGTTCGTCGAAGTAGAGACGGTCGCACATATCATAGTCAGTAGAAACCGTTTCAGGGTTGTAGTTAATCATGATAGACTTGTAACCCAGTTTGCGGGCAGTCTGAACTGCATTCACCGAGCACCAGTCAAATTCTACAGAGCTACCGATACGGTAAGCACCCGACCCCAGTACAACTACTGATTTTTCATTCTTATAATAGTTTACATCGTAGCCTTCCACTGCATAAGTCATATACAGATAGTTAGTCAGTTCCGGATGTTCGGAAGCAACTGTATTAATACGTTTTACAGCCGGGAGGATACCCATAGATTTACGATGAGCACGCACTGCCAGATTTTCTTTCTCCATGTTTCCGGTTGGATTCAGTACGAAACGGGCAATCTGGAAGTCAGAGAAACCTAACACTTTAGCTTCACGCATTACATCGGCAGGTATATCTTCCACCTTATTATAGGTAGACAGTTTCGCTTTGTAGTCTACGATATTTTTCAGTTTGCCAAGGAACCATGGGTCGATCTTTGTCAGGTCGTGGATACGTTCGATGGTATACCCTTCTTCCATTGCTTGCGCGATAGCGAAAACACGCAAGTCAGTCGGGCGAGAAAGTTCTTTATCAAGATCATCAAAGTGCAGTTCGTCATTACCTACGAAACCGTGCATTCCCTGACCGATCATACGAAGGCCTTTCTGGATGATTTCTTCGAAAGAGCGACCGATAGACATGATTTCACCTACTGATTTCATGCTTGAACCGATTTCACGGGATACACCGGCAAACTTCGTCAAGTCCCAACGAGGGATTTTACAGATATAGTAGTCAAGTTGCGGAGCTACGTATGCAGAGTTCGGAGTTCCCATCTCACCAATCTGGTCAAGTGTGTAACCAAGTGCCACTTTAGCAGCTACGAATGCCAACGGATAACCGGTAGCCTTAGAAGCCAATGCAGAAGAACGGCTCAAACGGGCATTTACTTCAATCACACGGTAGTCATCCGTTTCAGAGTTGAAAGCATACTGAATGTTACATTCACCCACAATACCGAGGTGACGGATACATTTGGTAGAAAGTTCTTTCAACAAAGCCAGTTCTTTATCATCCAGCGAGCAGGTCGGAGCTACTACAATTGATTCGCCGGTATGAATACCCAGCGGATCGAAGTTTTCCATGCTGGCTACTGTAAAGCAATGGTCGTTAGCGTCACGGATCACTTCAAATTCGATTTCTTTCCAGCCTTTCAAAGACTCTTCTACCAGAATTTGTTTGGAGAAAGCAAATGAGCTCTCTGCCAATTTCAGGAATTCTTCTTCATTGGCACAGATACCGCTACCAAGACCACCCAGTGCATAAGCAGAACGCACCATGACAGGATAACCAATTCTGCGTGCAGCAGCAATGGCATCTTCCATGTTTTCTACTGCCTGGCTGACCGGAGTTTTCATTTCTATCTCGTCCAGCTTCTTCACAAACAGGTCACGGTCTTCTGTATACATGATAGCTTCTACCGAAGTTCCAAGTACCTTTACTCCATACTTATCAAGAACACCTTGTGTGTAAAGTTCAGCACCACAGTTCAATGCAGTCTGTCCGCCGAATGCCAAAAGGATACCATCGGGACGTTCTTTTTTGATAATTTCTTCTACGAAATAAGTATTCACGGGAAGGAAATACACTTTATCGGCAATACCTTCAGAAGTCTGAATGGTTGCGATGTTCGGGTTTACCAATACTGAGCTGATACCTTCTTCTTTCAAAGCTTTCAGTGCTTGTGAGCCTGAGTAGTCAAATTCTCCGGCTTGTCCGATTTTGAGTGCTCCAGAACCCAAAACGAGAACTTTCTTGATTTCCTTTTCCATTTCTTTTGTTGTTATAATAAGTTGTTATTTCTAAGTTCGTTCATAAAAAAAATGCGTTACCCTCAAAAAAGGATTAACGCATTACCAAAGAACTAAAATATCGTTTTTGGAAATAAAAGAAGAAGCCTGCCGTTTCCGGGTGCAAAACATCCGAATGTAAATAATACTTGCTTCTAATTTCCTGTTGATTCATTGTTGACTTCAAAATTTGTGCAAAGTAACGACATATTTTGCACATGACAAAAAGATATGTTCACTTTTTTACTGAAATAATTTACCGCGTTAATGAAACAGTCGTTTTTCCATTGGCTTTTAATGATTACATTCTTATCTTAAGCAGGCACAAATCATGAAGTAGCTGCATTTTGATGTTTCTTTCAGTTTTTATCCTTATCTTTGTCGCCATTATATAATAAGGTAATAAATATGGGAAAAGAAAAAATCATATTGACGGGCGACCGTCCTACCGGAAGACTTCATATCGGTCACTATGTAGGTTCGTTGAAACGCAGAGTTGACCTGCAAAACGCAGGTGATTATAGTAAGATGTTTATCTTCATTGCCGATTCACAGGCATTGACAGACAATATAGACAATCCGGAAAAGGTGCGTCAGAATGTAATCGAAGTTGCTCTTGATTATCTGGCTTGTGGTATTGATCCGACTAAAGCTACGATTTTCATCCAGTCGCAAATACCGGAACTATGCGAACTTAGTTTCTATTATATGGATCTTGTCAGCGTATCCCGCCTGCAACGTAACCCGACCGTGAAATCGGAAATCCAGATGCGTAACTTTGAAGCAAGTATTCCCGTAGGTTTCTTCACTTATCCCATCAGCCAGGCAGCAGACATTACAGCATTCCGCGCAACGACTGTCCCTGTGGGTGAAGACCAGGAACCGATGCTCGAACAGGCTCGCGAAATCGTTCGCCGTTTCAACTATATATATGGTGAGACATTGGTAGAACCGGAAATCCTGTTGCCGGACAATGCAGCTTGTCTGCGTCTTCCGGGAACTGACGGTAAAGCTAAAATGAGTAAATCGCTCGGAAACTGCATCTACCTTTCGGAAGAACCGGAAGAAATCCAAAAGAAAATCATGAGTATGTATACCGACCCGGGGCATCTCCGCGTACAAGATCCGGGAAAAATTGAAGGTAATACGGTATTTACTTACCTAGATGCTTTCTGCCTCCCCGAACATTTCGAACGTTATTTACCGGATTATCCGAATCTGGCAGAACTGAAAGCGCATTATCAACGCGGCGGATTGGGTGACGTGAAAGTAAAACGTTTCCTAAATTCCATCATGCAGGAGACTTTGGAACCGATTCGCAATCGTCGCAAGGAGTTCAGCAAGGATATCCCTGCTATCTACGAGATGCTTCAGCAAGGCTGCGAAGTGGCAAGGGCTGCGGCTGCCGAGACTTTGGCTGACGTGAAGAAGGCGATGAAGATTAATTATTTTGATGATAAGGAATTAATCGAAGAGCAGGTGAAACGTTTCTCGCAAGAGTAAAAGATTTCGTCTGGGAATAAACATAATTATAAGGTAAAGGCTGCCCTTCTTTTGTAGAACAGGCAGCCTTTCTTATCGGATATTTTTCAAAGATTCAGTTTGTTTCTTCCTCGTCATTCTTGAACAACACATCCTTTAATTTCTGATAAAGGAATGAAAGTATCAGCAATATCAATCCCAGAATGATAAATACAATAATCTTGCCAATGGTCGGCATAGCCCATAAATCATCAAAGACGAGTTTGAGCAGGACTAATCCGAAAGTCGCAAGGCTCACCATACGGAGTAGTTTCTGATGCAGGCGCATGCCCAACCCCATTTGGACGAACCCGGCAATGCTTAATGAGAGTGACAGCCCGGCACTGAAATCGTCCACTCCTACTTGCCAAAGGAAAGAGCGTACCATTGTCAGCCAAAGGAGCGTGGCAAGAATATTCAGATATACGGTGAAACGGGATTTTATGCCGATTGATGTATAGTACATACGTGCTACATAATACAAATTCGCTATTACGAACACAGCTGTCAGCCATGGTAGTACAACAGGAGGGGAAGTCCATATTCTCTGGTCGCCCCATATATTTATAATATATACAAGTACGTTTGCCCCGATAGTCAAGATATAAGAAGTGAGATGTTTCGTTATCGGGAATCGTTTTCTGAAAGCATAGCAAACACTCGAAATGGATATGGCTGTAAACAAGAACATAGCTCCGCTTCTCGTCGCCCCTTCAAAATACAAATTGAATTCCATCATAAATGTATAATAAAGTATGATTACGGAGACGATAAGCATAAAAGGATTCCAGAAGCTGTATTTCAACCGGCGTGCCGTAGAGAAGAAGGAATGATAATATTCCATTAATAAAGCAAATGCTCCTGTCGCTAATCCCACAAACAAAGAGGTGGCAAATGAACTATTCAGAAAAATTGTATCTAAGGAATGATGTTCAAACATCACACTATACACATCCATCAAGTAAGAAACGAAAGTGAGTCCTACCAGAACTTTAGCCGCATACTCATATACTCTAATTTTCGACTTAACATAGAGCCACAACAGCAATACCATTTCCGATGCCCAAAGCAAGGTTATATAGTTTCCGTCCAGTTGAATCGGAACTGTAATGGAGACAAATGTCAGCACAAGCCCCAACGTGGTATGCACGAGGAATTTATATTCCTTCCTATTCTTCCACAACCAAAGAACCAGTCCTAAATTAACAAGAGCGATAAACAGGCTCAACAAGCCGCTTGCTTTGAAAGACAATCCCATATTCTGCAAGAATAAGGCTCCTGAAAGCAAATAGATAAAATTATTCGTTATAATGACGAATACTAATCCCCGGCTCATCGTCCGCATATTCTCTCCACGAAGGATAGAGAACACCGGAAGTAGAAAGATAAAATAGAACAGAGTAGCAAACCAAAACAGATGGTTCGAAATAACCATAGAACTAGAGGTATAGTTAAACAAAAGAAAGATTCCCATTATCAGGCAAGTAAAAACAAATGAAATCATTGGAAGTTCACTCCACTTTTTATAAATGGAAAGTCCGAACATACCCAGGTTTAATATGCTCACGTAAGTGAACAGTACCAAATAACTTCCTTCCCCGCTACTCACTATGAATGGCGCAAGGAATCCTCCTACAAGAGAAATGATAGCCAACTCACGCCGATTATATACCACAGACAGAATAGACATAAACACTGTGACACCAATCAGAATGATAAAGGCCATAGTCTGCGAGAAAATATGATAATAATGGAAAGCAATGGCAACTGTAAGATAGAACACAGCGAAAGCACCACCCGCAAGCAGCGAACTGAAGGTTCGGTATTTCTTTTGCAACCGTTCGGCAACAGCCAGCAATACAGTTCCCGTCAAGAAACCAAGCACGGTACGGAAGGTTTCATTAATCCAGTTTTTATCAATGGCATACTTTACAAAGAAGCCTACACCGATTACAAATATAAGGATACCAATCTTCCCGAAAAGGTTCTCACCGATGAATTTTTCATAGTTCACCTGCTTCTTTTGTTTCGGAACAGTCGGGGCAACCGGAACAACCGGAGTAACCGGTACAACTGGCACAGTCGAAGATTCAGCGGATTCCTTCCGAACAGCCTCTACGCAAACTTCCTCCATTCTTGTTTCAAGCGTCTTTTCAGGCGTCTTTTCCAATGTCTCACGGACAACTGCTTCAACAACCGGTTCGTGTTTTTCCTGAACAGCCTCTTCTCGTTGTCCGGTCTTTACTGCCTTAACATGCTCTGCCGCTTGAGGCATCACAGGAATATCTTTTGTTTCTTTTTCTGATATTTCCTCTTTCGGCTTGGAGGCTTCAGCAACAGAATTTTGCTGAACCTTGAGATAATCTTCCATCCGTTTCTTGATCTCATTCAACTCTTTCTCTATCTTTCCGAAGCGATTGTCCAACCTACTCAATAAAATAAATAACATAACCAAAACGAGTAGTGCATATACAGTATTAAAGTCGTCCATAATATTCCAGATTTGAGTTCTATATCACAAATATAGATAATTATTAATAGCTCCAATCAATTGTTATTAAATTATTTGGATTATCCCAATAATGCAATTTTACATCAATTGCATAAATCAGGATACAAATCCTCTAAATCAGGAAAAAAATCTCCTCATTTTATAAAAAAGAATAGAGCTTACAAATTCCAAACAATTATACGGCTTTTATTCTTCTTTTTCCTATCTTTGCCACAATATCAATAAAAATCACACAAATTATTCACTTAAACACAAGAAGCATGAAGCACCTTAAATTTCTATTTGCACTTGGCGGCATTCTTTTCTTATCTTGCCAAACAGTATCCGCACGTGGTTTAAAAATCCCTTTCGGCGACCGCGAAGTATTAACCAAAGTAGCAGATTTGCCTGATACCGAAGAGTACCAAACAGACGATGGAAACTACATTGATCTGGCAACTTTCCATCAGGAGTTCAACATCGCTTACCTTCTCCCTCTATACATAGAGAAAGAGCCTCGCCTGGTCGGCTATTGCGAAAAGGAAGACACTTACTATGAACTGACGGAAGAACAACTGGCTACCATCCTAAAAGAAAATAATTTGGATGGAGAGAAGTTGAACAAGATCGGTTTCTATTCCCGTTATGGCGGTAAAGCTGTCGGACTTCTTATAATTGCCCTTATCATTTGGGGATGTATTCCTGGAAAAAAGAAAGAAGTGAAACCCGTGGAAGTATAAAACAAACCATTATTAATAACATTAAAAAGTACAAACTATGTCTATTTACACCTTTATTCCGGTCATTTTCATTGTTCTATATCTAGGATACTGGTTTTACATGAAAAACAAAAACTCGAAACAGGCACAAGTAGTGAACAACACCGATTTCAAAGCTGAATTTGCAAATGCAGAACAGTATAAAAAACTCTGCTTAAACTCTGATTTATCTTTCCTGAAAGAAGCTATGGGAGAAGAAAAAATTGACGCTTTCAACTATGCCAGCAATGAGTATGGTGTAGCATCCGCACTCAAAGACGGAATGAAAGATAAGCTGAAAGGAATGGCCACCTTAGGAACTGTACGTTTCAATACCGTACAAACTCCCAAATATCTGGTATTAAGCGGAGACAATCTGCACCTATTCGATACAGACACAGATGGAGAAATCGACAATCATTTTGTATTCAATCAGGCGCGTCTTGAAAACTCCCGTCTCATCGCAATTCCTATGGAGGGACAAGTACAAGCACAGGCACAAGCCAGAGGAAACAACGTGAAAGCATACAAACTTTCATTGCAAACCGACGAGAAACCTGTTGAACTCATTATCTACTCCTGTCTGATATTTACAAATATCCCGGAGATTCCGACAGATCCACAAGAAACAATACAGGATATTATCATTGGCAATGACTTCTTGAAACAATTGGGTGACAAATATCCTAATTTGAAAGTCTCATTGCCGATATTTAGCTAAAGAAGGACATATACTTAGAAAAAATAACAGCGGAAGGTTAGCTAGTTACCAAACATTATGCGTCCCGGCGGATTTGCAATCCGCCGTTCTCCGAGTATCAGGATTTATAATCCGCAATACACCTATACTTTAATATATAGTTCGGATTGAAAATCCTGATGCTCAAAGCAATCGGATTACAAATCCGATTAAACAGGTTAAAAATCCGATTGAACAGATCTCTGCAGATACTCCCCGCAGAAATTCAAAAGTAAAATTAAAAGCGATACAGTTTCGTTCGGACAAGAAGCTGAAACAATCTGTCGGATATATAAAAATAAAGCAAATGAAGCGGGTCAAGCACTCTGCCAAATTATCGGAAATAGAGATAGACATGCGGCTAAAAGAGTATTTCAGCGATCATCAGATTATGCAACGTTCCGACTTTCAAGGCATCACGGGGATGGTACGTTCCACAGCCATGATTCATATTCGCCGACTCCGTCAGGAAGGCAAGCCGCAGAATATCGGCATTCCCAGTCAACCTATTTATGTGCCGGCCCCAGGATTTTATGGAAAGTCCAGAGATTATCAGCCTGTCAAATAAACTAAAACAAAATATCAGAGGAGATACCCCCAAAGAACAGATATAAAAAAGGCGGCTGAAAGCATGAACCCCTCTTTTCAGGGTTCGCTTTCAGCCGCTATCTCTTTCCAGCAAGCGATTACAGAGAATCGCTGAATGCTGAAATCGCTTTTTTACTTTTTATTACTGTGCAGATTCTACCAATACTACACGGTTCAGAATCGGTTGACCGAATTTGTCAACACCACCACCGGCTGCAACTTTCAGTCTATCGGCAGAGATGCCATACTTCTTAACTAACAAGTCTTTAACAACCTGTGCACGTTCCAAACTTAACTTCTGATTGAAAGCAGGAGTACCGGTTGCAGAGTCAGCATATCCGTTGATTGTGTATGTAGCATTCGGAGATTCTTTTATCTTGCTGGCAAGATATGACAAGTTCATTTCTTCTTGCGGAGATAATTTATCAGAACCGATCTTGAAGAATACGGTACGCGGAGCAATGTTAGTATCTGTGATAACAACTTCTTCAGTATCTTCTACTTCTACTGGTTGTTGTGCATTTGCCAACTGTTGTTGCAATTGCATATTAGCTGCTGCCATTGCATTCATCTGATTACGCATCTGATTCAATTCAAGTTCAGAGATAATCTGTGGAGTAGGACGTTGGAATCCGCGGGTAGGGAAGTAATAAGTCACACCGAGGGTAGCACCTAAGATACCATCATAATCGGGTCTACCTCCATGTTCTCCGTCAAACTTGCCTTCCAGACCTGTTGCGCTCAACTCCAGATTCAAGTCAACAGCATTCGACAAACGGAAGCGGTTGATAATACCTGCATTGAAAGTAGCGGAGTTAGTGTGAGGACGAGAATAAGCATGAGCCCAACCGGCACCTATATAAGGGATAATTTCATATACGCGATTCGGATTGTATCCACCGAAAAGTGCGTTCAGGTTAATCATCAAATCACCATGCAAGTTCATGTAGTCCCATCTTTGTTTGTAAGAACCGTCTTCTCTCGGACCACCCACTACATAATTAGCAGTTTCGCTGGTAGTGAATCCTTTTGCCTGCAATCCGCTGTATTGCAAACGCAATCCGAATCCCGGAGTTACCCATTTGCCGACAGACACGTTAAATGTAGGAGCAACACGGTCTCTGAATTTGCCGATATGGTCATTGTTTCCATATAGCACCTGGGCGCCGCCTCCTACAGAGAAGAACCAGTTACTCCAGAAAGGATTAGTTATTACTTGATATTTATCTTGTACCTGAATCACTTCGTATTCAGTTACAGTCATTGTCTGCTGCGCAGAAGCGACAGACGCAACGCCGGCAAATGCCAGCAACATCAGAATCTTTTTCATATACCTAATAGTTAAGTGGTTATTTAAATCTTTTTCTTTGTTGAACTATTTAAATAACACGAACCGAACTAAAAGGTTTTAGAAAAAGATGAAATTATTTGTTTTATTTGAATAATCTTTCGATGTCTTCCTCCTTGATTGTTGTCAAAACAGTTTTCCCATCAGGGGTGTAATTCGGTGAGGGACAGGCAAAAAGGTTGTCTACAAGGCTTACCATTTCTTCATTACTCAACACCTGTCCGTAAACAATAGCCGCCGCGCGAGCCAATGTTAATGCCAGAATACTTTGGATTTCTTCCTTGACGTCACTTCCTTTTTCCATCGCCGTATGCAGCATATTACGCACCAGTTCCACCGGATTCAGACCTTCAATCCCCGAAGGAATACCATTAATGGCATAGCTACCGCCTCCCAGATTACTCAAATCGAAACCGACTGCAGACAAATCATCCATAATACTTTGCAGTACAGCAGCTTCCGAAGCCGGCAACTGTAAGATTTCCGGGAACAGGACGCCTTGTGATACCCCCTGTTTCTGTTGGATCTGTACCATATAACGATCAAAAAGCACCCGTATGTGTGCCCGGTGCTGATCGATTAGCATCAAACCGGATTTAACTGAAGTCAGGATAAACCGCCCTTTAAACTGCAAATGCTGATTTCCTTTCTCTATCACCGGTTCACTGGCATACAAAGTAGAAGAAGCGGCAGAGGTGACCGTCTCCATCTTTTCTTCAACGAAAGTGGGTTGGCCGCCAATAGAAGAGTCTTCCCAATCCATTTCTGGTTCCGGTTGCGGGTTATTCATCTTACTGGCTTTCGTCAGCCCTCCGTACAAATCTTCCCATTCCACTTTCGAACGGCTGTACGATCCGCCACCACCGCCACCGGCAGAAACTTTAAACGGATTATAATCTGTATTATAATGTATCTTCGGAGGCTCGGAAGACATTTTCTCCTCAAATGCCGGAATGTCAGGCATGTCTTCCGTATCAAAATCAATAGAAGGGATCGCACTGAATTTACCCAACGACTCCTTCACGGATGCTGAAAGTATCTGCCAGATAGCCTGTTCATTTTCAAACTTGATTTCAGTCTTTGTCGGATGGATATTCACGTCAATATTAGCCGGATCTACATTGAAATAGATAAAGTAGGAAATCTGTTCACCAGTGGGAATCAACTGTTCATAAGCCTCCATGACTGCCTTATGAAAATAAGGATGACGCATATAACGCCCGTTGACAAAGAAATACTGATGTGCCCCTTTCTTACGGGCTGTCTCCGGCTTGGCTACATATCCGGAGATTTTCACCATGGTAGTATTGACCTCTATATTGAGTAACTGCTGATTGAGCTTCTTACCGAAAATAGCAAGGATACGTTGACGTAATTGTGATACCGGAAGATTAAATAACTCCGAATCATTACTATAAAGCGAAAAAGCAACCTCCGGATGCACCAAAGCGATCCGTTCAAATTCGGCAAGGATGTTACTCAATTCCGTTGAATTAGCCTTTAGAAATTTACGACGGGCAGGTACATTAAAGAATAGGTTCTTTACAGAGAAGTTACTTCCTTTAGAACAGGACACAGCCTCCTGACTTTCCACTTGAGAGCCTGCAATCACCAGTTTCGTGCCCAGCTCTTCCGATTCCGGACGTGTCTTTAACTCTACCTGTGCCACAGCAGCGATAGAAGCCAATGCCTCTCCGCGAAATCCCATTGTACGCAAAGCAAACAGATCCGCCGCTTGACGTATCTTGGAAGTGGCATGTCGCTCAAAAGAAAGACGGGCATCCGTTTCGGACATTCCTTTTCCATCATCAATCACCTGAATGCTGGTTTTACCTGCATCAGTCACCAATACATGTATATTTTGTGCATCTGCATCAATCGCATTCTCCACTAGCTCCTTGATGACAGACGCGGGACGTTGTATCACTTCACCGGCAGCAATCTGGTTAGCTACCGAATCAGGTAACAAATGAATTATATCGCTCATTCTTCGTAAATTAATAATTAAAAGTTCCAGCTTCCTGTCGCCAAATAATGCCACAGATAAAGAAGGAAAGCAATGATTATCAGTATGATTCCGAAAGAGACCGGTTTGCGGCCACTCGCTTTTCTTCTTTTCAAATGCGTAGTACCTTCGATGAACTTACCTCGAATATCCTCCGGATTAAATTCCTTTTCCGGAAGCATCCCCAAGTCACGTTTGGCGTTCTCCTCCATCTTTGCGAGCTTTTCTTTCCGCTCGTCTACATAAATGTATTGATGATTAAAGCCACGGGGCTTTCTCATTGAGTTAAACATTCCCATACTACTTCATATTTATTAAGTTTCGCTTTTCTGTTTTGGGTCGCCGGTCGGTGGTCGGTTTCAGTGTATCGCCCGCACGTTTACCCCGCCAGTTAAAGATATCATCCTTATTCAGCGGACGGACATAGTCGAACCAGGCAAAAGTGGGAAGACGCAATTTATCAGGCGGTATCTGGTCCATCGGATACATCGTTCCGTTGGATTTACCGATAAACAGTCCTTTTTCCATCTTCTTGTCCTTCATATAAAGATGAAGCACACTACCTTCCAGACAATTAAATCCGGTCATCGTACTGTCTTTTTCTTCCGGATAGAAAGCGGTCAACACATTACCAATCACTTCAATATGACGCATATCTCCATTGATGAAATAGGCTTTCATCTCTTTGCCGGACACTTGGTTATAATGAATAGAATCTTTCATTTCCACCGTCAACGCCTGGTTGATGATATGCGCCCAGTCAATCGTGCTGTCATTCATATAAATCTTGATCTGCTCGCCAAGTAGTTGCTGCCCTTCATTCCAAAGAATAGGGTCGGTATACATGGTCATACAGGAATCCTTCGAATTATAGACCAGTGAGTCACATACTCCTTGAACATCCGTACGATACATACGTACCTTGTGATAAGCCTTCATCAACCGGAAAACGGAATCGGTATTCAGGTTGTAAGACACCAACTGCAATGTATCGCCATGCATAAAAAGACTGTCAGGCCCTTGCGAGTAGTCGATTGCCACAGCACGTTTCGTCGCAAACGCGGAGTCTGTCAATTCATTATAGAAACAATAATCACCCGTCAGCATATTCTTATTAATGGAATCTGTCATCTTCACATTATCGAACGCCTCGCCATAACCGATGATACGGTCATAGAACAGACTGTCGCCTACCAGTTTCTTTCCCTGATTGGTCAGTACCGAACGGTCCAACAGTTCGGCTTGTTCGGTCATTGTATTATAGAATCCCCGTTCCGAATAGATATGATTATTATCACTGACGATATTGGAAGGTCCGAGAATAACTGCGATTTTGCTTTCCGTATTATACCTTAATGTATCGGAAGTCAACACAAACTTAGGGTTTACCAACTTCACATCATGGTTGAATACCGACTGTTTTGTTGCAGGACTGTATTCTCCCCAATCGGAAGTCAATACATTCTCTTCATCCATCAAGGTTCCTCCCTCGAAATAATATCCGAGGTCGTAGAGACGGTCGTAGTTCAAGCTATCTGTCAACAGGGTGGTGTTCCGATTAATCATCTTCACATTTTCACGAAGCTGCGCTATTTGCGTCATTCCGTCATAATAAAGATAATCACCGTAGATGAACAAAGTGTCTCCCTGTTCCATACGCACATTACTGAAGGCCTCCACAGAGTTGGTTTTCTCAAAAATCAGCGCACTATCACAGTACATATACATACTGTCATGCCGCAATTTCACGTTACCAATCAACACCTGCACATCCGGACGCGCCAACTTATCCGCCTGACCTTCATCAGCATGAAGCAGATAAACTTTGGTCTTTTTATTCTCCGGTTGCTTCTTGTTGTCCGACTGTTTCTTATTGCCTGCCGGTGTTTTGGCTTTTGGAGCCGACTTAGACGTATCCGCAGCCGATTTAATTGAATCCCCTGTCACAGGTTTCTGTCCTGTTGGCCTCACTTGTGCTACAAGACATACACCAAACAGGCATAGAAAGCCTATAAGGAGCCATCTATGCCTGTCTTGTTGTTTATTTTTTTTATTTGTTTTCAGCATATAAAATCAAAGCAAGGTTACATCAGTCCTTCTTGACCCAACCCGGATACTTGAAGTCACACTTCTGCCAGTTTTCGTTGATGCGTACATAAGTATGTTTCTGCTTGTCCAGAATCCATTTCTGCAACATCTCTTCACGGCGTTTCTCCATCACAATTTCTTTCAGGTCCTGATAGTCTTCTGCAATGGTTGCTTTATGACCGTTGATTTTTGCTTTCAACTTCACGATAGCACATACTTCTTTTCCATCCTTCTCATTAATCATTGTAAAGGCTTTGGAAATTTCACCTACATTCATCTTATCCACTACCTTAGCAACGTCTTGAGGAAGATCCTGCATCTGGAACTTAGAAGTAGTCACACCTGAATTTTCATTGATGTTCACCATAATACCATGGTTGTTACGGGTGTCTTTATCCTGTGAGATAACGGCAGCCGCATCATCAAATGTAAATTTGTTGGCACGAATATCATCGGCAATAGAATCCAGACGGGCACAAGCCTCGGTCAGTTCTTTTTCCGATACTTTCGGACGCAACAAGATATGGCGAGTGTTGACACGGTCACCACGTTTTTCAATCAACTGGATAATGTGGAAACCAAATTCCGACTCCACAATCTTAGAAACTTTCTTCGGATCTTGCAAACTGAACGCTACATTCGCATAAGCAGGGTCCATCATACCACGTCCCATGAATCCACATTCACCACCTTTAATAGCAGATGCCTTGTCTTCCGAATACAAACGCGCCAATGTAGAGAAGTCAATTTCTCCTTTTGTCACACGATCCGTATAATCACGCAACGTCTTTTTTACATCCTCAATCTCCGAGATAGGAATTTTCGGTTGTAAAGTAATGATCTGCACTTCTACCTGTGTCGGAATGTAAGGAATACTATCTTGTGGAAGGTCTTTGAAGTAACGGCGTACTTCTGCCGGAGTCACTTTGATTTCTCCTACCAGTTTCTGCTGCATCTTCTGAACGGTCAATCCGTCACGTGCATTATCACGCAGCGTCTCACGAATCTGGGTGGAAGTTTTATTGAAATACTCCTCCATCTTCTCTCTGGAACCGATCTGCTGGATGTACATGTTGGTCATCATATCCACACGCTGGATGATTTCCGCTTCGGAAACCTCGATACTGTCCAACTTTGCCTGATGCAAGAACAACTTCTGCACGGCAATCTCTTCAGGAATTACACAATAAGGATCGCCGTCAAATCTGCGTCCATTATACAAGGCATCCATACGGGCCTCTTCTACATCTGATTTCAAAATAGCTTCGTCACCTACTACCCAAACTACTTCATCAACCACATTATCTTGTGCATAGGTTGCCACATTAGCAAATATTGCCAGGACAAGGGTAACAACAAATCTAAAGTTCACAAACTTCTTCATTCTTTGTATTTAATAATTATATATAATCTTCTTCTTACTTACTGCCTGCTGATACAAGTCGTTCTTTACCTGTTCCATAAAGCTCACCCGTTTCTGATTAACCAGTAAGTCTTTCACTTCCGAACGGGCAAATTCATACGGTTTCTCTTCACCAATTCCGCGATAATCGCTCACATTCAGGAAATAATAATAGGCCGTATCTTTCAATTCTACCTGACGGTGTTTGTCTACGTACTCTTCCGGTGCCTCTACTTTTAATGGAATCATATCCAGTACATCAGTCACGGACACCCATTTGTCATAGAAGTATTCGTATTTCACTGCATTCTGTAAGCTATATTTTTCCAGGCTCTCAACAGCATCCTGTTTGTCCGACTTATACCACCTGCGCACATTGTTCAGCTGGGGAGCCGTCAACGGCACTTTGATAAACAATCCCTTAATCAACGGGGTTTCCAGCTTAAACAGTTCTTTGTTTTTTCCGTAATATTCTGCGATCTCTTGTTCGGAAATATCATTCGACAGCTTCTGGTTTATCAACTCCTGCTGATAAGTATGCATAATCAACGCTTTCCGATAATTCTCCACTAGTTTGTCTACATCCACATTATCGGGAATATTGTTCGCAGCTTTCTCATATAATAAAATCTCTTCCGCCCAACTACGAATATAATGTTCGGTGAAGAGAATACTATCATCTTTTGACAATCCGACCGGAAGCACGGACATCAAATCTTCTTTATATAAAAAGTTACCGTCCACCTCTACCAAAGGAGTCTTTCCTTTGTGGTCGCGCTGTTCCTTGCACGCTCCACAACCAAGAAGGGTAATCAGTAAGAGGACTAATATTCGCATTGGCAACTAAAATCTACTTATTTAAGGTACGAAGATAGTGAATAATCGGTTACATCAGTTATTATTAACTGTTTTTAAAACCTCTTGGTTTATTTCAACCTTACCAAACTCCCTCAATTCCCGCGCCCAGCACGTGTCAAGATAGCTTCGATAATCCTTTCGCACCTGTTCAATTACTTCCCGATAATCATCCGGTCCTTTCATTTTTTCGCCTACAACAATGGTAAAAGGATAAGACATCACGGGTTCGAAACCACCCTTCTTAAAAACCAGTTTATCTATATATTTATTGTCTCCGTCGGCAAAAATTCCTTGTTCAACCTGTATCTTTTCCGTCCCGGATGTATTAAAAGTTTGCCGAAGCTGGTCCGCCCACTCTTTTTCCGGCACTTTCTTCAGCATTTTTTTAGCTTGCTTTACCGTCTTTTTATCAACGCAATGAAGCACGACTCCTCTATACCGGGGACTCTCCCACCGATAATCCGACGAATGAAATTTGAAATAGGTAGCCAATCCGGCCCGGTCATTAATAGCAGGCAACTCTATTTTTTGTCGTGTGATTTCTTTTACCAAATAGTTTTCGTCAGATTCCCGCAAGGCAACACGAATTTCCGGATGCTTTTTATCTATATTCCGGCTTTCATAATCCAATAATGATTTAGCAATAAACCCTTCCAACTGGCGTTTGACAGATTGAGGATGAGAAGAGGCAAAACGCGTGAACATAGCTCCGGTATATGCCTGTCCATCAATCATAAAGAGATTTTGTTCTGTCCGGCCTTTCGTCAACAGCTCTTCCATTGCTGCCTGATTCGGGGTATACTGCCATGACCTTTTTAATCGGTCGAGCATCGCTGCCGTGCCTTTGTCTAAAATTTCCTTACGCCGTAACCGCTCTATCAACCTGCCACTGACATTTTCATAAGCAAATGCTTCCTCCCGGTCAATCACTTTCAAGATATGAATCCCTTCAGGAGTGAAGAATGGCTGTGATACCGCACCTTTCGCCAAAGAGAAAGCGACATCCTCAAATTCACTCGTTGTCTCCAGACCTTCTATCCATCTACTCTGCTTATCATCCGAATAGATTTCCACCAAACGGTTAAAATTCAAATCCGGCTGATTCTGTATCACCCGGTATATAGAATCCATCCGGGCTTTTTCTTCTTCCAAATGACGGGAAGTAACCGTCTGCGGTAAACGTTTAAAAATTTGCATGACTTGCACCCGGCCGCTACGTGCTTTCAATCCCATCTTCTGATACAAGACACGGGCACAACTATCCATCACTTGTTTGTCAATCAGATAAGATTCTACCAATTCTGTCCAACATTTCTCGTGTTGTTTACGGAAAACTGTAGTCGTATCAAGCCCGGCAGCCCTGGCTGCTTCCACCTTCAACTTTGATTGAGCGAAAAGTGCCGCATACTCTTTTGGTGAAAGCCGGGCATTTGAGCGTTCTACATAACGGCGGTATGCATTTTCAAATTCCGAACGGAGTACCTCTCTTCCGTTAACACGCATCAATACCGGATCTTCTTGCGCAAAGACCGCGACAACAAAGAGAGAAATACATCCCAACAACAGGCTTCTTTTCATCATCATTTTTTATTTTCCAAACAATAAACAACAAACATCACAGAGGCAATAACAGATAAACAACAAACGGTGAGCAGTGAACACCTTGCTGACAATACAGCCTGTTCACCGTTCACCGTTAATAGTTCACCGTATCTATCTATTATTCCGGACGGCTATAGTTAGGCGATTCACTAGTAATCGTCACGTCGTGCGGATGGCTTTCCATTACACCTGCATTGGTAATGCGGGTAAACTTAGCATCATGAAGTTTATCAATATTGGCAGCACCGCAGTATCCCATACCTGCACGCAAACCACCTGACAACTGATAGACAACCTCGAAAAGTGTACCTTTATAAGGAACACGGGCAGCAATTCCTTCCGGAACCAGCTTCTTCACATCAGCAGTTCCGCTCTGGAAGTAACGGTCTTTCGAACCGTTCTCCATCGCTTCCAACGATCCCATACCACGATAGGATTTAAATTTACGTCCATTGAAAATGATTGTGTCGCCCGGAGACTCTTCTGTTCCGGCAACCAACGATCCGATCATTACACAATATCCACCGGCAGCCAACGCTTTCACTACATCGCCCGAATAGCGCAAACCACCATCGGCAATCAAAGGAATACCTGTACCCTTCAAGGCTTTTGCTACATCATAGACAGCAGACAACTGTGGAACACCTACACCGGCAACCACACGAGTGGTACAGATAGAACCCGGACCGATACCGACTTTCACTGCATCCGCTCCTGCTTCTACCAACGCTTTTGCAGCTTCTCCGGTAGCAATATTACCCACTACGATATCAATGTTCGGGAAGCGTTTCTTAGCTTCTTTCAGTTTTTCAATCACAAACATAGAGTGTCCGTGAGCCGTATCAATCACAATTGCATCCGCACCGGCATCTACCAATGCCTGCATACGATCCAGCGTATCGGCAGTCACACCTACACCGGCAGCTACACGCAAACGACCTTTGGCATCTTTACAAGCCATCGGTTTATCTTTTGCTTTTGTAATATCTTTATAAGTAACAAGACCGATCAACTTTCCGTCCATTCCGACAATCGGAAGTTTCTCGATCTTATGTTTCTGAAGAATCTGTGCAGCAGATTCCAGATCAGTAGACTGGTTTGTAGTTACCAATCTTTCTTTCGGAGTCATGACAAGATCAATATGTTTAGCCATGTCTCTTTCGAAACGCAAATCTCTGTTAGTAACAATACCCACCAAATAACCTTCATCATCTACCACAGGGATACCACCGATTTTGTATTCCGCCATGATGTCCAGTGCATCCTGCACAGTAGAACCTCTTTTAATAGTTACGGGATCATAAATCATACCATTTTCGGCACGTTTTACAATAGCAACTTGTCTTGCCTGTTCTTCGATAGACATATTTTTGTGAATCACGCCGATACCACCCTCACGAGCAATGGCAATAGCCATTTTCGCTTCGGTAACCGTATCCATGGCAGCCGTCACAAAAGGAATTTTTAACTCAATGTTTCTTGAAAACTTTGTCGAGAGATCGACAGTGCGCGGTAAAACTTCAGAATAAGCGGGGATCAACAATACGTCGTCGTAAGTTAACCCATCCATTACAATCTTATCAGCAATAAATGACATAGGGCTATGCGTTTAAAAATTATTGCGTGCAAATATACGGTTTTTATTCAAAATGCGCAAACTGTGCACCAGAATATTTAATGAGGGGAGCTAATTAATACTTATCAGAAAGAATTGCCTTAAAAGAACACATTCAAAGAACCGAATTAAAGAACAACTTTAAAGAACAAGATTATGGAAAGGCAGATTTTTATTAATGAGATGCAAGCTCGTTTCAATTTAAGAAAACCACGTAGCGAGAAGCCAACCAATCTCTATTTAGTATGCAGAATAAACAACAAACAAGTTAAACTATCTACAGGGGTAAAGATATATCCAGACCACTGGAATGAAAAAAGACAAGAAGCATATATCAGCGTACGCCTATCAGAGATAGATAATATAAATAACACTATAGTGAACAAGAAAATCACAAAACTAAAAGAATATTTCATCGAATTTAAGCATTATCTTTGTATGCATCCAGACGAGATTGGAGAAAGTATGAAACTATTAAAACAACACATATATAAAGATAGGATGAAGAAAGAATTACAGAAACCCGCAACTTTTATAATGAAACAAATTATAGAAGCAAAGACTTGTGCAGAAAGCAGTAAGAAACAATATCGTTCTAACATAGACAAGTTTGAGCGTTTTCTCAAAGAGAATGAAATTCCCAATACATGGGAGAGCATGAATTTAGATACTATCAATCGCTACCAAAAGCAAATCATAAAAGAAAACCCATTGCATCCTCATAACACTTTACGTAACATAATTAAAGGAACTATATTTAATTTACTAGGGATAGCAGATAAAAGACTGGATATTCCTTTCAAATGGTCTGACAGCAATTTAAACAGTTTTGAGTTCGTGAAAGATAAGTCCAACAAAGAATTAGCAGACAACAAAAAAGTTTCATTAACAGAAGAGCAACTGAATAAATTCTACAAGCATATCATCACAGGAACAGAAAGACAAATAAAGAAATACACAGAAATCAGAGACTTATTCATACTACAATGTTTAGTTGGGCAACGAATTGGCGATATGCAAAAATTCTTTAATGGAGATAATGAAATGGACGAAGAAGCAGGAACCATCTCCATTATACAACAAAAGACAAAAGCCAGAGCTATAATTCCACTATTGCCATTAGCCAAAGAAATTATATCCAAATATGAGAATAAAGAATTATTATATTATAAAGAAAGAAAGTCCATTGTCAATGAAGCCTTAAAAGAAGTAGCAGAACAAGCAGGATTAGACGAGCCTATCACTTATGAAGAAAACGGGATTAAACAAACCCAACCTCTTTATAAATTACTGCATACACATACAGCAAGGCATACTTTTATCACAATATTGTGTAGAAAAGGCATCCCAAAGGAAACTGTTATTATAGCGACAGGACATGAAGATACAAAAATGATAGACAAAGTTTATTCTCATTTAAACAGTAAAGATAAAGCAAAGAAAGTCTCTAATGCTTTCAAAAGTTTAAATAATGGCATTTTCAATATGGGCAAGGTGGAGACAAATTCTCTCAATGAAGTAAAGCCTACGAACGATGCAACTAATAATATAACCTTCGATACTCTGTTGGACACTCAATTTTTTGCATCTAAAATCAATAAAGCCAGTGACATGTTTGAACGTATGGGATATGTGAAGAACGGCAAACTATATGATTACAATAGCGAGATAAGTGGTATTGTGAAAGAAATAGAGGCTTATATGCAATCTCCCGCCTCCGGCCTTGAAGTAGCCCATAAATATGTGGAACGGCTGTCTGTTGGTAATCTGTCCAATTTGAGGGACGAGCTTAAGCTGTTAATTGTCAAATGTATAAAGATAGAGGTAAATGTGGAAACTGTCATGCAGATTGTTGATAAGGCTTTCAAAATGGGGATTCTGGATAATGACAGCCTTAATGACATGAAAGAAATTGTAGCGGCAATGTTGACGGCTAAAGACAAGTAAAGTGATTCTACTACCCAAACCACCATATTCTCCCCAAACAGATACGGCTGTAAGGAGGTATGATAAAATCTCATTAACTGACGTTAACTGATAGTCTGGATTAATGTAGCTAATCCGGACGAAATCAAGCATTTACGAGAAATAATAACCGTAGAATTTGGATGTTATCAGTAAAATGGTTTATCTTTGCAGCAGTTAAATGATTAACTCATATTGTTGATGAGTAAGCATTGAACAACCCGCTCTTTGACATCATGTACAATCCGACCCCAGCACCTCGGTGCTTTAAGCTATCGCTTTTTGCTTGGAAGTGATAAGCTGTGGCAATTAGTTCATAATTGTTAATATTATTAATTAGGCAATTCTCGGATTGCCGGGTATATATGAAGGTGTAAGTATGCCCGCTCTTATATACCGCCCGCTTAATAAATTTAATAATATTAAAGTTTATGAAATATGTAAATATTGGGAGACAAGAAGCTCCCAAGTGGTACTTTGTTGCCACGATAAACTTGAACGGCGAAGAACTGGAAATCATTCCTGCCTTCACCGACTATTCTCTCAAACATAAAAACTTTGAGAAGGACAAAGTGTTTAAAGCTATAGATAAGAGCAAGCTCCTGCCGACTGTGTTTTGCTTCTGTGATGCAAAACCATTCTATGCAGAGAATGTTCCTCTATACGATTACGTTGGTAATAAAATAAAGAATCTTCCCGATAATGCTCCGGCCGTAATGGTCTATCTGGATAAAGCCGACAATGTTAACTTGCTCGGTTTGACGGATGAGCCACTACAAGCTGAATTAGTGGAATGTGATAGCGTTGCTGACGCTTATCACAGAGTAGCAACAACTGCATATCTCTCCCAATGTCCTTCAAAGGATGAGTGGATAGGATATGCCGGAATTGTAACAGGAGATGAATTATTTCTGAATATCCGCAAGTTCGGCATAATGTACTCTATGTCCGGTACTGCCGTACAGGGATATTTTGGTATAAGCACTACTGTTTCTTTATTACAAAGCAAAGCCCTTGCTATGAGTTCTTCTCTTTTTAAAGAAGAATATAGAACTTATGCGCAGGCAGAGCAATTGATGAAGGCAACAGTACAAGCCTTTGGCGTGAAAGCTGCAAAACAAACCAGATATATTAAGGCCATTAATTATTGCATCTCGCAATATGACTTTGATACAGTCTGTAATGTGTTAAACAGCATTGAAGCAACAGAGAAGTTGCGGATTGAAGCAGCTAAGTGTGAAGATAAAATTAGCTGTATTCAGCGACTAATCATCGAGCGAGTTATTAAGATGCGTAACGCTCAACAGCAATAAGAATAACCGGATTGTACATGATACATAAAAATAAGAGGCTGTCTCAAATTGATTTTGAGTTCAGCCTCTTTCTGTTTGTTTACAATATTCCTCGAATCTCAAAGCCATTCTTCCGGCCGTTGGCGGTCGGTATCTTGACAGGATGAATCTCAAAGAATTCATTGAGGTCGGCCGCTTTCGGTGACTTGTCAACGCCTAACCTGTCATATACAACACGTAAGGTTTGCTGAATATCAGCAGTTAATATCCTGTCTCCGATGTGAATAGTGCCGTGTAATTCATGACGAATCTTATTTTTGGTTTTCATGATATGGATTTCATTGAGCAGTTTCTTCTCCTTATAATTCAGAGCTTTAATCCTGTCAACGCCCAAAGCCTCATAATAATACCTCAATTCTGGATATTTGCTTTCCAGTGTTGACATTGCGAGATTGACAATCAGCCCTTGCTTGGCACGATATTCACAGTATGCCTGCATCATGTCTACAAATGGCTCCTTTTTGATTAGATGTTTCAACTGTTCTTGGTAAACGGCATAAGTTTGATTCTCACTGACATCGAAACTACTATCTTGGAGCAGTTTCTTTACAATTACCCCATTCTGATAATTGAACTTCTGGACATCAAAACAGTATTGCTCATTTACATAGGCTAAACGGTTGAAAACAAATTCTCCTTTCTGTTCATCGTACATTGTATATGAATCCTGATATTTTACATTGTCGGGGATTCTCCTAAAATCCTTGATACGTTTGGCTCTCAATGCTTCACCGGCATTGTTGTTGTCTCTAATCTCGTCAAGTGTCACATTGACCTTCCGGCACAGATGCTCATTGAATGCCTCTTGCTCTACCTCCTCTGCATTGACATTGTAAATGAAGGTGAGGAACTGCCTGAAGGGGTTGCATGCCAGACGCTGCCTGCCTGCAATCTGTACCAGTTCCGTTGCTATATCAACCGCAGTGTTCGGACGATTGCAATCACTAATGACAAAAGTTGCGGCATTGGTAGAGTAGAAATCACAGCCCGCATAAGCGGTGGAAGTACAGAAGGTGAATTTCTTGTGCGTCTCCCCTTTCAAGGGAATTCTCCCTCTTTTGAATCCTTCCCCAATCCTTGCAATCTGTCTGTCGTTATCGTCAGAATTACCTACAATGATATTTACTTCTTCCGGATTGAGTTCTGTTTGTTTAATAATATTCACAATATTATTTACACTATTGAGAAATATAACACATTCTTTGGAGTAAATCCTTTCCCCATTAACATACACAGAAGGATAATTGCCATTCTGATAGTAGCGAACTATTTCCAATGCTGCATTGATAGGATTCTTTGTGCGCTCTCGATATACTCTGACAATATCCTTTTCTTCCCAGTCAAGCTGATAGTAATTCATATCCTTGAAGTGGTCAATCTGTTCCAGATATTTGTCAAGAATTGGAGTTGCCGATAAGAATGTAACATACGGAAACGACCTTGAATTATCCAAAAAGTGCAACTCAATTTCAGACTTGAAACTACTATCTGCCAACAGGCATTGGAATTCATCCACTACTACACGCCAATCTGATTTATATTTAATACAGCCAATCAATTTATACACGGAATCGTAGGAGACCAGAATCTTGGGAAGCTCCGCAGTCTGCAAATATGCCTCAATCTCTTTGGTGTCTACTCCGCCAATTACAAGCAAGGTATCAGGGTATTGTTCATGTTTGTTTTTCAACAGTTCATTGCGAGGGCTGCATATAATAGTTTTATGTTCATCTGTCAATGCGACTGTAGTTGCTCCACAGCCGGGTATCTCTTTATTCAAAATGCCATTAGGAAGTTCAAACGGTTTCCCGAATTCTTCTATGAACTTCTCCCGTTCGGTTAAATACTTGATATTTGCCGGAATTTTAATCATTTCTTTCTTCATGAGTTAAGTTAAAAGTTAATTTGACTGGAATAATCTAATCTAGTGTTGTCCACTTTATAGAGAATTTTTATCTTTAGTATAAGGGAGTCATGGTAGAAATATTGGACAGTCACAAGAATAATAAAACCTGATACGCATCAGGTCGAATTATACCCGTTTAGGGTATCTCTAACATGGAATCGGAATAATTTTGAGGATTATATTTGGGGTGTTTCCCATTGTCCTGATATTGCAAAGGTAATTAATATTCCGACAGTAAAATCATGAATTGTGGACAATCTGCAAACTTTATACTGATACTGGCATAAGTCCGTCATTCTATAGGGGAGTATATCCTAAAGACCAATAATGGCATTTGAGAGTGATATATATTACTGGAAAAGTTCCTTTTGATACCCAACCCAAAAATATAGGTACTTAAAATTCATACCCCCGACCCTTTTCTTGAGGAAGTGTTTCTATTTGGAGTTTATACAGCTATAAGGTGAAATATTTGATTCGTCAGTGAGCGTATCAGATGTATATCATGCGCTAAGCTTTATTGTTACGCCTAACACCCCATACCGAACCATTAGGAAAAAGAAAGGATAACATAAATCGCTATTCAGCCCACAAACCTTATGAACTTCTGAAATGTGCGGACTTATCAACGATTTGTATATGTCTACATATAAAGATGCACAAAGGAAAGTGAATGAATACTACTTCATGTTAAGCCCTCATTTTGTCCTTAAATACACTATTTACTAATCTATTAT